>ENA-OQJN01000288-OQJN01000288.1-human-gut-metagenome-genome-assembly--contig:-NODE-288-length-23606-cov-3.653563_pt1 | contig 23606 bp, 25 predicted proteins | sample MGYA00242610_ERZ504777 | MGnify/ENA primary metagenome ERZ504777 (study PRJEB26092, sample SAMD00036350) | human gut metagenome | host: Homo sapiens | study: EMG produced TPA metagenomics assembly of... | reverse complement strand
CCATGGCTTCCTGTAAGGGCATGGCCTTGTCGACGATGGAAAAGAAGGCATCGATGCCCTGACGGTTGCATTCCCCGGCATCTTCTGTCGTGCAGCCGGCCAGGGCGATGACCTTGGCCCCATACTGTTTGGCAAGCTTGGCGACGCCAATGGGTGCCTTGCCCATGGCCGTCTGGGCATCGAGGCGGCCTTCTCCGGTGATGACGTAATCGGCATCGGCTACGACGTCGGCCAATTTAATGGAATCGAGAACGATTTGGATACCCGAACGAAGGCGCCCTTGGAGATAAGCCAGGAAGGCAAAGCCCAGGCCGCCGGCCGCTCCGGCACCGGAAGCCTGGCTGTAGTCTTGGCCCTTATAAGCCTTAGTGACAGCCGCAAAGGAACGACTGGCGTCGTCAAGGCGTTTGACGTCGGCCGGCGACGCCCCTTTCTGAGGCCCAAAGACGGCGGCAGCCCCTAAGGTGCCGTATAAGGGATTGGTGACGTCACAGGCGACGTCAAAGGTGCATTCCTTCAAAGCCGGCAGGACCTGACTGTCGTCGACAGAGGCGATGTCGCCTACGGCAAGGCCGCCGGTCCCGACGACGTGCCCTTCTGCATCGCGAAAGACGTAGCCCAAGGCTTGAAGCATGCCGACGCCGCAGTCGCTGGTAGCGCTGCCGCCGAGGCCGATGATGAAGTGGCGGATGCCCCCTTCGATGGCTTTGGCCATGACCTGGCCGACACCGTAAGTCGTCGTGTAGAGGGGGTTGCGCCGATCTTCCGGCACCAATCCCAAGCCGGCCGCTCCGGCCATTTCAATAACCGCCGTCGCCGTATCGGGGAGATAGCCGTAGGAACAGGAAACGGGTTCTCCAAGCGGTCCTTTTACGACGGCATGGCAAAGCTTCCCATTCATCCCTTCGACCAGGGCTTCGACGGTCCCTTCCCCGCCGTCGGCCAAGGGTTTGACGACGATCTGTACGGGCTGGCTGCCATAGGCTTTGCGAACGCCGGCTTCGACGGCTCTTCCTGCTTCGACAGACGTCAGGCTGTTTTTTAATGAATCGATGGCAATGACAATTTTCATATCGTCCACTCCTTTATGCGCTATGAGTTATATACATATTCATTGTGACTCTAGTGTAGCAAAGGAGCTTTTTTATTTCTATGGTATACATAACAAGAAACGCTGCCATTTTTAGTTCTTAGAACCATGGCAGCGTGGCAATATAAAGGGTTACGGCATCGTCGAAGGACCGCGGGTCAAGGCCCGTCGTCTCGGCGATTTTTTTCAGCCGGTACTGAAGGGTATTCTTATGGATCGAGAGGATGTCGGCCGTCTTCTGAATGGAAAGGTTTTGCCGGTAATAGACCTGTAGAAGGTGAATGTCACGCTCCGTAAGGTCCTTACAGACATCCTGCCGATACCGGCGCCGCAGCGGAGCGCTCAGACTCTGCAGCAGAAAGGTCAGTTTCATGTCGTCGGCATGGACGCTGAAGACGTCTCGGTCGGCAGCGGCCTGAAGGGCCAGTTTGGCAAAGCGATACGATTCATAGACACGGTGAAACGGTTCTTCGGTCCCGATCCCGACGCGGACCGACGGATAAAAACTGCCCCTTCCACCGGGACAGCTGCTTATCCCACTGAGGATAGGCGCCGCGAGGTATGATGAGTACGAAGCTGTCGGGATAGATATAGGTAAACAGGGAGATACCGAGGTCTCCGCAGGCCGCGGTCATGGTCTTGCGAAAAGCGTCGGCCCGTCCGTCCCCATCGTACCCACGAAAGACGGCAGCGACGTAAAGATGTTCCGTCAGTTCCGGCCGTTCGTCGGCCATCTGCTGCATCGTATCCCGGTCATGGTAAATGAGGGCCATGACCTGACGGCTGCGGTACTCCTGTTCGCTGAAGGCCTCTTCATTGAGGCCGTATTCTTTGAGGAAGACCTCGCAGATTTTGGTCAATAGAAACCCGTACTGACTGACCACATCCGGTTCGCCTGTAATGCCGATGACGCCGAGGACCTGCTGATCCATGATGATCGGGTAGTTGACGCCCTTACTGACGCCGTCTTCCGGTCGGTTCTCATGGACGGTCTGAACCTGACGCAGCCTGGCCGCCGTGGCCCCGACTTTGTGATAGGTACCGATCCGTTTCTCATCGGTACTGGCCATGATGCGGCCATGACGATCGATAAAATTGATATTCCAGCCGATGACGGCCTTGGCCGAATCGACGATTTGTTGGGCTAATTCATCGGTAATACGGACTTTCAAGGCCTCTCACCTTCTTCCGATACGATTGATCAGGACAGGGCAACGTCCATGGCCATCATGACCGTAAAGCCCAAGGCAAAGGACAAGACGCCGATATCCGAGTGTTCGCCGGCCGACATTTCCGGAATCAGTTCTTCGACGACGACGTAGCACATGGCACCGGCAGCTAAACTGAGGAGATACGGCAGCACGGGCAGGATAAAGGCCGTCAAGGCAACGGTGACGACAGCCCCGATGGGTTCGACAATCCCTGACAGGACACCGCCGATAAAGGCCTTATGGGTCCCCATACCAGCCGACTTCAAGGGCATGGAAATAATGGCCCCTTCCGGCATATTCTGAAGGGCAATCCCTAAGGACAAGGCCAAAGCCCCGGCAGCACTGATGCCGGTCTGGTCGGCCAAAAGGCCGGCGTAGACGACGCCGACAGCCATCCCTTCCGGAATGTTGTGCAAGGTTACGGCCAAGACCAGCATCGTCGTCCGCTGCAGATGACTGTGCGGGCCTTCGGCCTGTTCGCTGTACATATGAAGATGCGGGACGAGACGGTCCAACGCCAGGAGCAGGAAGATGCCCAGCCAAAAGCCGACGACGGCCGGGACGAAGCCAAACTTCCCTAAATGGGCCGATTCTTCCATAGCCGGAATGAGGAGGCTCCAAATCGAGGCGGCAATCATGACGCCTGAAGCAAAGCCCGTCAACCCACGCTGAACCTGATGGTTCAATTCCCCCCTCATGGCATAGACACAGGCCGCCCCTAAGGATGTCCCGGCAAAGGGAATCAAAATGCCAAGAATGGCACTGTTCATCGTACTGTCCATAGTAAAACCCCTTTCATTTCCTATATTTTTCCTTTCATTTTACCCATCCGAAGCCCTCCTGTCAATGACCTTAAAGGTCTTGAAAATGGGATTAATCCTCAATTTTCCGCGTTTCTGACTTCGCCTCCCCCGACGAAGAGACGACCTCCCTGATTACGGCAAAAAAGACTATCGTCATGGTAACGGGTGTCACCATAACGGATAGTCTTTCCTGACATCGATTGTATTACGTTGTAAAAACCCAAGTTTCACCAAGGATGCAAATCGCTATGGACAAGGGGCTTGAACACTTCGTCTCATAGGCCTAATATCCCTCGTGGGAAGCCATGGTTTTATTCGAAAGCTTGGATTTAAGTTACTCTTCACTGGCTAAGGCACTGTCCCCGGTAATCTTGCCGGGAAGGACCAACGACAGGGCCATGCAGACCAAAGCCGGTACCAGCCAGCCTAAGCCGCTGTCCCCTAAGGGAAGTCCCTGGATCAACGTGCCCGCCGCCTGGACGCCAAAGAACTGGTAGGCGATGTCGATGGCCGATACCATGCCGGCAGCCGCCGCCGTGCAGCGCATGCCGAGTTTCGACAGGCTGACGAATTTATTGAGGATAGTCAGCATGACGACGACGATGGCAATGGGATAGACGAACAACAGCAGCGGCAGGGTGACCTGAATGATCTGGTTCAGTCCCAAGTTGGCTAACAGGAAGCTGACAACGCAGATGAGGGTGACGTACTGCTTATAGGACAGGACCGTAAATTCTTCGGCAAAGAAGGTCGAAACGGCGGCGATGAGGCCGACCGTCGTCGTAAAGCAGGTCAAGGTGACCATGACGGCCAAAAAGGCCATGCCGACGGTACCGAAGATCTGGAACGACGTCTGAGACAGGACGTAAGCGCCGAGGTTGACACTGGGGTCGGAATAGACCGACTGGGGAATGGGAAAATGATTGCCCAATAAGGCCAGACCCAGGTATAAGCAGCCCATGAGGACGGCCACAGCGGCCCCTGCCATCCAGACACTGGCGATGTGTTCCTTTTTCGACGTGAATTCGATCCGCTTCAAGGCCCCGATGGCGATGATGCAGAAGGCAAAGGAAGCCAGGGTATCGACGGTGTTGTAGCCTTCGATAAAGCCGTTGCCGAAGGCCGAAGCGGCGAATTTCCCCATGGGAGCCGCTTCCGACGGCGTCGTATAGGCAATCATGCCGACGATGATGATCAGAATGATCATGACCACAAAGATTGGCGTCAAGACCTTGCCGACGCGGTCGAGGAGCTTCGACGGTGTAATGGACAGCCACCAGCCGCAGGCAAAATAGAGGGCTGTAAAGATAGCCAGAGGTATCATGCCGTCACCGGTAATGGGCAGGATGCCGATGGAAAAAGACGTCGCTGCCGTTCTGGGAATGGCCATCAACGGTCCAATGGCCAAATACATGAGGGTCAAGATGATGAGCGAAAATAAGGGCGAAATCTTACGATTCATTTCGGCTCGGAATCCTCCGGGATTAAAGGTCCCCATGATGACGGCGACGACGGGCATGCCGATGCCGGATAAGAGAAAACCGAGGATGGCCGGCGTAAAAGCCTGACCGGCCTGAAAGCCTAAGGACGGCGGGAAAATAAGGTTCCCGGCACCAAAGAACATACCGAATAATAACAATCCAACTTGTGCTCCATTTTTGAACATAAACGGGATAACTCCTTTCTGAGTAGACATTACCTCCGTCTATTTTAAAGTTTAAAGCTGGCGCTGTCAATTATAAAGTATGCATCATAAGACGCTTGTTATTTCAGGATTACATTGCCCACAGCCTGCGCCACGAGCTGTTCCCCATTAGGCTGGGACTGAAGCATGTTGAGGTACATGCAGGACAACTGTGCTTCCGCATAGTTTTTAAAGTAATTGAAGGCTGCGCCGTTGCTGTCGCTGTCGCTCATGCCGTATTGCTGAACGGCAATTTTCTTTAAGAGGGGTGATGTTTTCTGAGCGGCCGGAGAGCTGAGGACCCAGTCGTGGTCGCCGAGGTGGACGATGTAGCCTTCCTGACGATGCGGTGCCGGAAGACCGTCGCCCATCTTATTGAGGACGCCGTAGGCAATGGGGTCTTTTTGAGCGACGATGGCGGCGGCTTTGATCCACGATACGACGTCGGCTTCGCCTTTGGCATCGCTGGGAGCGCCGTGGGCACAGGCCTGAGCGACGATTTCTTCGGCCGGCAGGCTGCGGTACATCGATTCAGCGATGGACAAGACGTGATGGGCGCCCTGGCCGGCAATGGTGTATTCCTTTAAGGATGAGCCGTCGGGCTGCCACTGGAAGACGAAGGGCTTCATGATATCGTGAAGGAGCTGACCGGCCAGCGCGATGTCGGAATTGACGCTGTAGCAGAACACTTCTTCATAGGTATTGACGATGCTTTCCGTAATATGAACGTTGGCGCTGACGTGGGTAGCCAGTCCTCCCGGATAGGGATGGTGGCTGCCGTAGCCGCTGCCGGGAGCCGTCATGAAAGGCTGTACCTTGCCCGTGAAAGGCGGCAGCAAGTGCTGGACGTCGATCTTGCCGGTGTCGATGAGACCAGCCGCCGACAGCTTCGAATAGAGCATGCTGATGGCCGAGGCCGACGTGTACTGCTGCATGAACATCGGCGTCGGATGCTGGATCATGGTCGTGACCGTATCGCGCAGCCAGCCGTCTTTCAGTTGACGAGCCTGTTCCAAGATGTACGAATAATTACGGGAAACTAATTTGGATGCTTTGGCACAGACTTCGGCGTCTTTCGGCAGCTGGCCAAAAGATACGGGCGTCAAGTCTTGTTTGGAAAGGTGGCTTCCGCTCTCTTTGGCAGCAGAAAGGTCAGGCATCGAGAATAAGGCCGCACCAATCGCCGTACCTGCAGCCATCTTCAAAAATGTCCGTCGTGAAAAATTATGTTGTTCCATGGTAATCCCTCCTAAAGTAAAAACTAGTGACAGTATAAGTCAATTTTGTATAAAAAATGTATATGCTGAGAAAAGATAAAGAAAAAATAAACAAGATGGGATAATTTTACAAAAAAGCGATTCTTTCTTTACCCAAAGCCCACATTTTTTTACCTATACTGATAAAAAAGCAAGGAGGTTTTTCTCATGTTTGGTTTAGGTGTTCCTGAATTAGTCCTCATTTTAGTCATCGGTCTGGTCATCTTCGGACCGGGTAAACTGCCCAGTATCGGCAATGCCCTGGGCAAGAGCCTGAAAGAATTCAAAGAAGCCGTCCACGAACCGGCAGCTGCCAAAGAAGACATCAAAGAAACCGTGTCCGAAGCCGTATCGCCGGCATCGACTGAAAATCATGGAAAGTAAAGAAGCCGTCATGCCCCTTACGGGGCATCTGTCGGAACTGCGCCGCCGCCTCATCATTTCCATCGCCATGCTGGCCGTCGGCATGATTCTCAGCAACTTTTGGCTCGATGAAATCATGGCCTTTCTGTCAGCGCCGGCAGGAAAGCTCTATTTTATGAAACCGGCCGAAGCCTTTTTCATCTATTTCAAAGTCATGTTAACTGCCGGCGCCATCATCACCGCGCCGGTTCTTTTTTACGAATTCTGGGCCTTTTTGGTTCCCGCCTTTACGACCCACGAAAAGCGGCTGCTCTTCTTCCTGGTACCGACGTCGCTGACCCTCTTCCTGTCGGGCATCGCCTTCTCGTGGTTCATCGTCCTCCCTCGGGGACTTCAGTTTTTCCTCAACTTTTCGTCCGATTCCGTCCAGCCCCTGCTCTCTATGGAAAGTTACCTGAATTTTGTCTTCATGCTGGTCCTGCCCTTCGGCCTCATCTTCAACCTGCCCCTGGTGCTCATCGTCCTGGCAAAACTCGGCCTCATCACATCGAGCATGCTGGCCCAAAAGCGAAAGTACATCATTCTCCTGTCCTTCATCGCTGCAGCGGTCATCACGCCGACGACGGACATCTTATCCCAGTGCCTCTTGGCCATGCCGATGATCGTCCTCTTAGAAATAAGCCGGATCATCATCAAATACGGCCTGCGCAGCTGACACCAAGGCAACACTCCGGACTGCCCTTACGCGGCAGTCTTTTTTTATGGTATACTAAGAGCGAACGTCTTACCGACGAATCCCTATAAAAGAGGCATCCCTATGGAAAAACATTTTGATATCAACGAAGAAGGCTACAGCGTCCGCTGCCGGTTCTTCGTTCATGACAGCCATAAAAACGAGCGCCATTTCGACCACGTAGCCATCGTCACCCACGGTTTCGGCAGCAGCAAAGACACGGCCGGCACAGCCCACTTTGCCGAACAGCTGACTTCAAAGTACAAAGATTTCGCCGTCATCGCCTTCGACTGGCCCTGCCACGGCGAAGATGCTCGTAAAAAGCTGGCCATTCCCGAATGCATGACCTATCTGACGTTGGTCACAGACTACGCCAAAGACACGTTAGGAGCCAAAGCCCTTTATAATTATTCCACCAGCTTCGGCGCCTATATCACCCTGCGCTACATCCTCGAAGTCGGAAATCCCTTCCAAAAGATCGCCCTGCGCAGCCCCGGCGTCAACATGTATGACAGCATGAGCAACCACATCGCCGAAGAAGGCTATGCCAAACTCAAGAAAGGCAAGGAAATCCAGGTCGGCTTCGAACGGAAAATGAAAATCGACCAGACCTTCATGGACGATCTAAAGAGTTTTGACGTCAATGACCACGAATACTTCGACGTCGCCGACGACATCCTCATCATTCACGGCACGAAGGATGAAATGATCCCCATCGCCTTATCCAGACAATTTGCCGAAAACAACGTCATCGAATTCTATCCCGTCGAAGATGCCAATCACCCCTTCCAGAACCCCAATCACATGGCCCTGGCCATCCATAAGATCATCGAATTCTTCCGACCCGAATCCTGATTCGCCCTTCGGCATCAAAAAATCCCTGTCACGACCGTCTGAACTGCTACCCGTCAAGTAGACACTCGAAAAAAACATAAATAGGTTTTGTTTCTGCCACCGGTTTCCGGTGGCAGTTTTTTTATGCTGCCAGCCAATAGCTGGCATGTTTTTCCATCGGTGTTACGACTCCCAGATTTCTCTGTAATCGTTTTGTATTGTAGTATTCAATATATTCTTCTATCGCTTTAATCAGTGTTTCTCTATCTGTAAAACGATGGCCATAGTAACGTTCTCGCTTTAAGATTCCCCAAAACCCTTCCATAGGACCATTATCGATACATTTGCCCACCCGAGACATGCTTTGTACCATCCCGGCAGCCTTCAGTTTGGCATGGAAACTTCTGTTGGTATATTGAAATCCTCGGTCGCTATGAAATAGCGGATGGGCCTCTGGATTGGAAACAATGGCTTGATGGAAGGTATCGAATACTAAGGAATTGTCATTTCTATCACGAATTACGAAAGAGACAATTCTTCGATCATATAAATCAAGGATGGCACTCAGGTATAGTTTATGAACCTCATTTCCCAGATAATACTTAAATTCTGTAACATCTGTAAGCCATTTTTCATTAGGGGCCGTTGCCGTAAAATCTCTCTGAAGGAGATTTTCTGCTATAAATTGCGGAGTTGAAGCTCGACGGGTACATCCGTGGCTGCGATACTTAATGGTGGACTTGATGTTTGCTTCTCGACAAATTCGGAGCACTCGTTTGTCATTGAGATGTATGCCGTAATACCTTTCCATATCGTCTCGAATTCGGCGATAGCCTTTGTCCGGATAAGCCCGATGAATTTCTTCTACCTTTTCCGCAATCAACCTGTTTTCTTGTTCCATCGCAGGAATTTGGCGATGAAGCCATTTGTAATAAGCAGCTCGAGTTACTTTCCCTAATTGACATAAAGCTGAAATAGGATAGCCATGCTCCGCGTGCTCTTCTTGAATAGCCAGATAAATATGAAGCTTTTTTAATCGGTTCAGTCCCGCCTCCTCTCTATTTCGTCCAATTTTTTTAAGAAGGAAATCTCCATTTCCGCTTGTTTTCGCTTAGCTCTTTCTAGCTTGAGTTCGGCACGTAATCTTTCTACTTCCGTAAGTTGGTCTTCAGGTTTTCTTTTTCCGCGATTATCTTGTAAGGCATCAAGACCACCGGCCTCGTATTTCAGCGTATAGCTACGCGCCTGTTGGTAGGAAATGCCGTACTTTACCGCAGCTTCTGAGTAATTATGGTCATGGGCAATACAATACTGAACAATTTCAACTCGCTCATCAAATGTTGTTTTTCTGCCTTTCGTCATGATAGAAAATCCTCCTGTTCCGGAAGCTTTCAGCTCCTCATGACTATTATACTGCTTAATCCATGTGCGTAGTTGTTTTGATCCTCTCAAACCAAATCTTTGGCAGATAACAGACAGAGATCCTTCATGATTCAGATAAGCGGTTACCGCCTGAACTTTACATTCACGGGAATAGTGCTTATTCCCCGTATATAAAAAAGCATCGATACCATTCCCGTTATAACCACAAATCCAAGCTCGGACAGAAGATGGGGCAACGGACAGACGCCTGGCAGCCGCATGGATAGATTCTATCCCATGGAGGATGCTTTTGACGGTATGCAATTTCTCTTGAGCACATATCTTTGTTTTCGCATTAAAAATACTCCCCTTCAAGCAGCATGAGATTTATTATTTCTCATGTCTACCTAAAGGGGAGCATATCAAAAACCGATATGGAGGGGAAATCTTTTTTAGGTACTTTCAACCGAATCGCTGGAAGGTTGATCGTTTACCATCTCCAAGGCATGTTATAAGCTGCTTCCCAAATCACTTTGGCGACTTCGACAGGCCGTTGGTTAGCGGCAATATTAGAGTTTGGGCGGTCGTATAAGGGGGCACCGCCACCACTGGAGATGGCACCAGTTGATGTATCGTAGCTGTAATGTACAGTTTTGGTTTTGTAGAGCGTGCCTTTATCGATATTATAGGTTAGCACATTGGCAGCCAATCTATAATAGGGTGGATTATAGTATTCGCTTACGACTGAGGTTTTATCGACATAGGTGCCATATCCCATGCGGCCATATACCAGGACGATTTGGCTGTTTCCGTAAAGATGCTGCGGATAATCTTCTGCATAATTGGTGGTAGGAATTAAGAAGAGACTGACTGCGAAAAACAAAATCATCATCATTTTTGACAAGTGTTTCATGACAGCACATCCTTTCAAAATAAGTATCATCCGAATAATATATACTCATTGTATCATATTATAAAGGAGTAGTGGGCTTTCTTGCAGTGTCGATATAACTGTATATAAAGATGGTCTTGTGAATCGGATGTCCACAAGACCTAAGTATCTAGGATACATTTTTGAGTCGAGCCGTTTTTAAGAAGAGATCACCATCTCCAAGGCATGTGATAAGCGGCTTCCCACACGGTTTTGGCTACGTTTACCGGCCGTTGTTCGGCCATGGGATTGCTGGAACGGTCGTATAAGGGGCCATAGTCGCCGCTGTAGATGGCACCGGTTTCGATGTTGTAACTGAAATGCTGAGTCCTTGTGCCGGAGTAGTATCCTTTCATGGCATTATAGGTCAAAATATTGGCTGCCAACTTATAGTACGGGGGATTGTAGTATTCGACGACGACGGAAGTCTTGTCAACATATACCCCCTGTCCCATATGACCGTATACGAGAACGATTTGGTCGTTGTACGAAAAGAGTAGGTGGAAAATAGACCGACTGCGCCTGGCTGACCAAGGGGAATGAAAAGAGGCTGACAGCAAAGAACAAGGCCATCATCAGTTTTGACAAGTAGTTCATTACATCACGTTCCTTTCAAAATAAATAGATATTTGAATAATGTATGACTATTATATCATAAAATGATAACTGTAAGGAATCGCTTCGCTGCAAAATGAATATGGCCTTCGGATGTTGCTGAATAAATCTTCCATGGCGGGTTGCTGGACGGAGTCAGGGGCTGACGATGGCAATGTATCGCTCTAGTTCTTCTTGTTCATAAGTTGCGATGAGGGACGTCATTTGTTCCGGATTGTTGTGTCCACTATGATAGGCGTCGAAGCAGTCGTAGTATTTGCGGCGGTCCGTAAACTTAATATCGACGGGCAGGAGGCCTGCTTTTATGAGCTCAAGGTTGAGCAACAGCCGCCCCGTTCGACCGTTTCCGTCAATAAAAGGATGAATAGACTCGAATTCGAGGTGGAGCAATGCGATGGCTTCCAGTATATGTTTTTCTTCTTTCCAGAGGGCATACTGTTGAAGCAGTTGATTGATGGCCGGTTCTATTTGATAAGGCTGAAGTGGGGTATGGAGTGCTCCTAAGATGCGGACTGGGACGCTTCGATACTTGCCGCGGTTTTCTCTGTCGTTCATTAAGACCAAAGAATGAATCGCCTTGATCGTGTCTTCGGTGAGCGGCGTATTTTGGGAGGCAGCTTCGATGATATAGTAAAAGGCATCTTTAAAACCAATGATGTCGAGATGTTCGCGCAGTGGCTTTTCGGTGATGGTAATGCCTTCCTGTAAAATTAAGGCCGTTTCGCGGAGTGTCAACGTATTCCCTTCGATGGCATTGGAGTTGTACGTCGTTTCGATGATAAATTCTTCTCGCAGCCGCTGCAATTCTGCATTGCTTAAAGGACGCAGTCGGTGAAGTGTATTTTTCAAGGAATCAATTTTCGTAAAGAGGGGATTCATAGCGAACTCCTTTCAAGTTGTTTTGGCCGGCATGGCGTCTTTTTTTTGATGTCCGGGGGATGCAGGGAGGTCAGATAGATCGCGGAACAGCCTGATAGTCTCATACTCTTATATACAACTTTACTATGATGTTACTTAAAAAGCAACAAATCACGTTGAAACAGGCGAAGCTGTTGATTAAAATTCACGTCAGTCGATGATTAAAAATTTTTTCAGTGTGTTGTAATAACAACGGATTACCTTGCCCCTCCATGATATACTACGTTCAGAAGTTGAGATAAGTTTCTCTGACATAGAGATAGGTTGCGATATATTAGGAGGTAATTACTATGACAAAGATTACGACAGATATGATTATGGGCGACATCATTCGCCAGTACCCGCAGGTTGTTGACACTCTTGTTGCTCAGGGCATGCACTGCTTAGGCTGCCCGTCGTCCCAGCAGGAAAGCCTGGCTAATGCCTGCTTCGTGCACGGCCTCGATCCGGAAGCCGTTGCCGGTGCTGTTAACGCTGCTTTGGAAGCTGAATAATAGGAGGGATGGACGATGAGCGCATTCTTAGGACCGATTCACTTTTGGTTATATAATAAAATCCAGTTTCAGGAAAATTTGATTGACGAACTCGTCGCCTACGTTACGGCCAAGGGGCTGGAGCGATAAGGTTGATCAGTACGTCAGCACTGACCGCCGCAAGCTCGATGAAGTCATCGATGAAGCCAATATCCACGGCTGGCTCCAGTCGCGCATCCACGATGCCGAAGGCCGTTATGCTGCCTTGGTTCTTGATGCAGCCGGTGACGACGCTGAAAAATTCGATGCTTTGAAAGAAGCTGCCCGTGACTTTGGAGCTAAACAGGGCCTTCAGGCCGCAACGGCACCGGAAGCCTTCCACCGTTTAGACGATCTTCTCCTCGACGGCATGCCCTGCGATCAGGTCAACCGCGTTCGCGAAAGCGACGATGCCCGTATTGCCTGGGATCGGACGATGGATCTTCACAGTGAATTTTGGCAGGGCCACGGCGACCGCTATTACGCTCTGCGTCAGGCCTTGGTCGACGGACTCCTGTCGGCTACGGACTATGCCTTAGAAAGTCCAGCTGAAGGCCAATATGAAATCGTAAAGAAATCTGCTTAACACGAAAGAGAGGGAATGCATTATGATGTACTGCACGGAAGTCATGGTCGAACAGCACGCCAATATTTCCCGTATGCTTAAAATCATTCAGGCCGCTTGCTGCGCTATCTTAGAAGGCGGCGAAGTCGATCAGAAAGAATTTGCCGATATCATCGACTTTATCCGCAACTATGCCGACAATCACCATCATCGCCGGGAAGAAGAAGTCCTTTTCCCCGAAATGGTCGATAACCTGGAAGAAGTCGCATCGATCATCATCAAACATGGCATGCTCGTCGAACACGACCTCGTCCGCGCTCACGTGCGTGCCCTCGAAGAAGCCCTGAAGCTTTACGCCGAAGAACCGAAAACGGAACACAAACTCCAGATTTTGGCGGAAGCTATGGCTTATGCCAATCGCTTGCAGATGCATGTTGAAAAAGAAACAACGTCGTCTATCCCTTGGCTGACCGCAGCCTGCCTGAAAATATCAAAGAAAAAATCGACAAGACGGTCAAAGATTTTGAAAAAGAAGAAGACCCGGCCTTCGTACAAGGTTACCTGGCTCTCTTAGACCGCTTAGAAAAGAAATATCATATTGTTGCGTAAGTAAAAACGATATGAGAAAAGCCGCTCGCCATATAGCATATATGGCGAGCGGCTTGTTGCTTTCATCCGAGCTTTAAAGTTTTTTCAGGCAGGCGATGAGGCTGTCTGTATCTTCTTTTGTTGTGGCCCAGCTGGTTGCCAGGCGGATGACGGTGTGATCGGCATCGTAGGCTTCCCAAGTGCTGAAGGCGACCTTTTGGCTGAGAGCAGCTAATTTCTGATTGGCCATGATAATGAAAATCTGGTTGGTTGCCGTTGGGAAATAGAGGTCGAAACCGGCGTCTTTCAGGCCTTTTCGGATGGCGTCTGCGTATTCGATAGCTGTCTTTCCGATTTTTTCATAGCAGTTGTCACTGAATAAAACGTCGAACTGGGTGCCCAGGAGCCAGCCTTTGGCTAAGAGAGCTCCGTGCTGTTTGATGATGGTGAAGAAATGGGGGATGAGTCCCTTTTTAGGAAGGACGACGGCTTCGCCGATGAGGGCGCCGCATTTCGTTCCGCCGATATAAAAGGCTGTGCAGTACGTCGCTAAATCGGCTAAGGTGACGTCGTTTTCCGGTGTTGCCAGCGCGTAGGCAAGACGGGCGCCGTCGGCATAGAGAGCGAGATTATATTTTTTGCAGACTTCAGAAAGTTCTGCTAATTCTTTTTTGCTGTATAATGTGCCGTATTCCGTGGGCTGGGAAATATAGACCATGCCGGGCTGTACCAGGTGATCCTTAGAGGCGTCGGCTTCGAAGTTTTCCATGAAGCGGGTTACGTCGGAAGCGGCAAGCTTCCCTTGATGCTGGGGGAGTTCAATGACCTTGTGCCCCGTGTATTCGATGGCACCGGCTTCGTGAATGCTGACGTGGCCTGTGGAGACGGCGATGACGCCTTCATAGCGGCGCAGGATGGCATCGATGACGACGGCGTTGGTCTGAGTACCGCCACTTAAAAAGTGAACTTCTCCGTCTGGGCAGTGGCAGGCTTCGAGAATCTTTTGACGGGCTGTTTCACTGATGCCGTCAGTGCCGTAGCCGTCTTGGGGAATCGTATTGATAGCAGAAAGTCTTTCTAAAATGGCCGGGTAGGCGCCTTCCATATAGTCAGAAGCAAAGGGTAATAAGGTCTTCATAATAATCCTCCTGTGGATAATTGTTCTTTACGGATGGCCTCATTATACGGTAGAATAAGGTATGACACAAGTTGTAATTTATCATATTCGTCATGACGAAATGGGTGAACAAACATGGACAGTATCAAATGCCAGGCTCTGCTCCTGGCCATTCAACACGGCAGCTTAACGGCAGCTGCTAAAGAACTCGGTTATACGCAGTCGGGCATAACCCGCATGATTCGATCCTTAGAAGAAGAAATCGGTTTTCCCCTCTTAGTGCGGAATAATCAAGGCGTCCAGCCGTCCGCCAACGGCCGCCAGATGATGCCCGTCTTTCAAGAAGTAGTTCGGGCTTCTCAAAAGGCTGTCGACCTTGGCGCTGCCATTCAAGGCGTCTTGGCCGGTGTCCTCAACGTCGGCTGCTACTACAGCATTGCCGCCGCCTGGATGCCGAAAATACTCAGTAAGTTTCAGGAACTCTACCCCAACGTATCGGTTCATCTCATGGAGGGGTCCAATAAGGAATTGGCTCAGTGGCTTGATGAAAAGACCATCGATTGCTGCCTGTCGGCCAAGTTTGGAAGCGAAGTGACCTATGATTGGATTCCCTTATACGAAGACGAACTCGTCGTATGGTTGCCGCCCGATCATCCTTGGACGACAGAAGATGCCATTACCTTGGCCCACCTCGACGACGCTCCCTTCGTTATTCCACTTCCGAATCGCGATTACCGATATCGATCGCTTTTTGGCAGCCAACTTCCTCGAACCGGATATCCGCTTCACAACAAGCGACCCCTATACGGCTTACTGCATGGTTGAAGAAGGACTGGGCATCAGCCTGAATAACCGCCTGACGACTAAGCGCTGGAATGGCCGCGTCGTCCTTCGGCCTTTCGAACCAGCCCAACACATCTCCTTAGGCATCGCCGTTCCCGACATCCAAGAACTGTCGCCGGCAACGAGCAAATTCATCGCCCAAGTCTGGCAGACTGTACAAGGCGAAACGGCGAAAGATAAGGGGGAGGATGATGTCTGAAAACCGGCCAATCGTTTAGGATTGGTTTTTCCTGATTCCAACTACATACGCTGTATCGTAAAGGTCATGAATCTTAGCTTATATAAGATTCATGATTTTTTTATTGAATCGGTTGTGATATCGACTGCATCTCGGATTGTTTATCGATGACTAAGATACTGAGTGAAAAACGGGGCTGTCCGATTTAAAATAAGGTCTATGGGGCGGACCTCGAACAGAGTCTAAAATAATCAAAGCTGCAAGTTAGGAAAGTTTCGTCAAAAAACGTTAAAATGAATACATTTTACGTAGACAATTTTTGTCTACTCTTATTTGTATAATATGATTAATAATTTATAAAATATACACAATAAAATGTGTTTGTTTTATAATACATGGTATAATACATACTGTAAAATCTCGATTTATGGTAATGAAACAGGTAATGAGCAGTGAAGTTGTCAAATATAAAAATATATCAGCATATAGAAGAACTATCTTACTTTATTTAATATGACAATAAAAATATAAATATTGTAAATTCTGCTCAATATTTTGTGTAAATGAAATGTTTTGAACGAGAGAAACTTTGAACTCAACAAGGAAGCAATAAGAATCATAAAGGTGAGGTTGGTTGTTGATCGATATACCAATGGAGATGAAAACAATTATGGGACTATGGAATCGCATTTTTCAAAAAGAAATTTGGAACGGCAAGAGGGAACATCTGGTAAGGACTCTCAGGATGAGCAGAAGCGTCAGAATGAGGATTCCCAGATAGGAAGTACGATCGCCGGTGTGGAAACGGCCCGGCAGGTTCAAGCCACTGTAGCCCAGAAATTTGCGGTTCCGGATACGTATACGGGCAATCGAAATCTGTATGATGATCCTAATGCAAAAATTGCTGCCAAAAAGGCTCTTTTTAAAGAGGGTACAGTGGTAAAAGATCCATACACCGGTGAACGGCTCGTATTGACGAAGAAAGAAGCAAAACTCCTCTATGGCAAAGATTGGACCAAGCATTTAGCAGAAAGTGACCATATAAAGGCTTTGGAAGAGATTTATCGTGAAACGAAGGACAATCCTTGGCTGACCAATGAAGACCGAAGGAATATTGCCAATTCGGAAAACAATATTCGCGTCACTTCCCGGCAATATAATAATGCCAAGCGGAGTCGCACAAATAAGGAGTTTGTTGACGATAAAGCGTACCGAAAGAAGACAGGCGTTAAATTAACTAGGGGTGGGGGCCAGCGAGCCATTCGCGATGAAGAAAATGCTGCAGCCATCATTAATAGTCAACTCCGTCAAAAATCAATGGAAAATATCATTTCCACGGGGCACCAGGCGGGTACGCAGACCGGCACTTCTGCCGGTGTTACGGCCGTTTCCGTCGCAACGATACAAAACATTGTACAGGTTATTAAAGGTGAGAAAAAGCCGGGAGATGCTATAAAAGATATTGCTGTCACAGGTGGACAAGCCGCCGTTACCGGCTATGTGACCGGTGGAGGATTAACTATTTTATCCCACACGTTGTCTCGATCCTCTTCCGGCTTTATTCAAGGGTTGATGAAATCAAATGTTCCCGGTCTCGTTATCAACTCGTGCATGGCTTTTGGGAATACACTAGATCGTTATGCAGATGGGAAAATTTCTACACAAGTATGTTTGACCGAATTAGGCGCCGACGGCCTTCGGATGGGAAGCGTTGGCTATTCGATGGGGGTGGGGCAGGCTCTTATCCCCGTTCCTATTGTGGGTGCCGCTATCGGAGCTGCCGTAGGGGCTGTCATGACCGGCTCCCTTTACAATATGCTTCTTGGGAGTTTGGGTGATACGGAAGACATCCGCTACCGAGAAAAACTCATATGCCAATGCCAGGAAGCGGCAGAACAAGCTCGCCAATATCGAAGGGAATTGCAGGCTCATATGGATGCTTATTTTGCCGATTACGGCCAGTGTTTTGATGAAGCCTTGGCAGGCATTCGTTTTCCTTTGCAGTTGGTGATGCTGATGGTGTCATTCGAGGCGCTAATCAAATTACTCGCAAGGTAGGTGGTACGGTTAAATATGAATCAGTAGAAGAATTTAAAACATTCATCGATGATGAGGAAGAAGACTTGTTTTAAAGTGAGGAGTTGATTTTTATGCCAATCCCTTTGTTGATTGCCGGAGCAGTTATTGTTGCCGGCGTTGCGGCACATAGTAAAGCCAGTGATGTCAATGAAGAAGCGAAGAATATTGCAAGTCATGCAGATTCTATTTATAGTAGCCAAAAGTGGAGAACCGAAAAAGCTAAAAAGAATGTCCTGCATGAGCTTGAGAAAGTCGGCCGGCAAAAACAAATGATTTTACTGTACCCCATGAAGTCGTTTTTGGAAACCTATGGCAGACTTAAAAAGGTAGGACTTATCAAGTCTCAGGGCATTGAAGAGTTGGAGAATTTGCCTCAGTTTAATTTTGGGGATCAAGATGCACTGCAGCTTGAAAAACTGACCGATATCTACCAATCGGTTAAATCGAGTGCAGCAGAAGGAGCGGCTGCAGGAGCACTGGCGGGATTAGCCGCTACCGGTACTGGAGGACTTCTCACGGCAGCGGGAACGGCCGGAACTTTTAGTGCCGTCGGAGTTGCCGGTGCCGCTGTAGATATAGCCGGAACGGCCATCGGAGCCGTGGCAGCAGCTCCCCTGGCACTGTTTGTTGCACCGGTCGCTGTTTTTACGGGCTTATCAGCCTTGTCGAATGCCAATGAGAACTTAAGTAAGGCAAAATCTAGCTTAGCTCAGGCTGAACGTGCTTGCGAAGAAATGGAGAATATAGCTGTCCTCTGCGAAGGGATTAGTAAAAAAAGCGGATATGTTTGAGAAGCTTATGCTGAACTTGACGGAATTATTTTCTCAATGTCTTGTACTGCAAAATGCTATTATACGGAAAAAGGATAAAAAGAAACAGAGGCTCAGTCGGGATGCTTTTACTGATGAAGAATTGAAGGTATTTGCCGTGTCACGCTCATTGGCAGGGGCTCTGAAGGCCTTAATCGATGTGCCCATACTGGATGACGGAGAGATTTCCCAAGAAGCAGAGCAAAAATATCAGACCGTGCTGAATAGCCTTCCTTCTTATGAGAATAATGTCAAAGAAATCCAGACTGTTGCTAAAGGTTTGAAAGTCAATGTTAAGAAAGAGAAACAACTTTTGTTGGAACCAGTGGCTGATGCCATTATGGAAGAAAATCCGAAATGCGCGGGAAGAGAAAGACCGACTGGCCCATTTGCCGATGGATGGCGTAATAAGGCCTTTGTTTTTCTATTAGACTTTTGGCTACCGTTTTGATGTGTATTTCTTTGTATTTTGGGACGTACTCGATTTTATTGCAGGGGGGATTGTTGGCCATTCTTTGTTACTTATCTTCAATTGATGAAAAATATTCCTTTTGGCATAAGAAAAAGGTACATCTCATAGGGAGAATTTTTCTGGGATTAGCCGGCCTTTATCTCATGGGTCGCGGAGTTGCCGTATTTTGGACTCAAAGCCGATATCTGGCTAGTTTAGGATGGTTCCTGTTTGGGCTTTTTTTGGGAGTCTGTGGCTTGATTTCAGATAAAGATGATAATGAGACGTATACAAAGACAGTCATGTTTATTCCTTTTATAATTTTTGGTTGCACAAATTGCAGGAAAAATTTTGGGCTGGATTTTTTAATGGAATAAAGGGCTTTTAAAAATTCAATAGGTTTTATCTGAAGCATATAAGGAGGTACACATGTATTTATCCATATTGACGGAAAAAGAAAAACAACTGTTTCTAAACCTGGCTTATACCTTGGCCTATAGCGATGGTGAATTTGGCGACGAAGAAAAATTGCTTTTGGACGCTTACTGCAATGAAATGGGGACGACCTTTGATCGTCCTGAGACTGCAGTCAGTTTGAACGAATTACTGGAATCTTTAAAAAGGGATATTTTTGAAAATAATAGAAAAGTCGTCTATTTTGAATTGTTAGGCTTAGCCGTGGTTGACGGTAAATACAGCGAAGAAGAAAAAAAGGTAATGGATACGATCCGCGAAATTTTTGGACTATCCCGCGAATTTGCCGATCAGTGTTATGATTTCCTAACACAGTATCTTCAGTTACAGGAAAGGCTTACAGCCTTATTACTGGGGTGATCGTAAGGAAAGTATTCTTGTTGAAAAAGACGAATAAGCGCGTCATCTTATTTCTGCCACCGGTTTCCGGTGGCAGTTTTTGACTTTTCTACCTGTTTCATAAGATAAAAAGGATCTCCCTCCTTGTCGATGCGATAGCGAGGGCGATGTTTTTGCCTGATTATAATTACATTGTTTCGCATAGAAAAAGTCATGAATCTTAGGAAATATAAGATTCATGACTTTTTTTTGTCGATTATTTTTTCATCATGACAGGACCTGTCCTTGTCAAATGATAAGATAAAGACAAGTAAAAATATAGAAGGGTAAGGAGTCGTCATGTATGAAAATTCAACTCATGTTTCTTTGGAGTGAAATTCAGCGGTTCAGTCCTCAGGAGGTGCCGTTTTTGACTGGCAGGCTGTCTTTTGTGGATCCTGACCGGATGCGTAATCTCTATTAGCTCATCGTTTCCGATGAGGAGGTTATCTGTCTGAGAGACTGAATGATATTAAGGTGGAAAATATCTTATCTGATGATATAACGAGCTATTTTCTGTCATAACGAAAGAGATGAGAGGTATGAAGGAAGATAAAGTTTCACGAGTATTATCACTGTATTCGCAATTAATGGAGGGCCGGATCATTAAGAAATCCGTAGCGGCCCAGAAATATGGCGTTAATGAGCGCAGCATTCAACGGGATATTGAAGATATCCGGGCTTTTTGCCGCAACTGCATCGCACTTGGCGACAGCATGCCCGGTGACTTGATATACGATTATACCGAAAAAGGTTATCGTTTGGAACGGCGGCAGGCGCCGAAGTTATCCAATAGCGAGGTCCTGGCTTTGTGCAAGATTCTGCTCGACAGTCGGGCCTTTGTCAAGACTGAGATGGCGGACATGCTACACAAGGTTATTGCTTGTTGCGTGCCTGAATCGAATCAAGCTTTGATTACAAAACTGGTTAATAATGAGACCTTTCATTACGTTGAACCGCGGCATCGTACGAGTTTTCTCGACACGATGTGGCAGCTTGGCGAAGCTATCCAACAGCACCGCTACGTCAATATTACCTATGGCCGGATGAAGGATCGAAAAGTTGTCGAACGACGACTGAAGCCCTTAGCACTGCTCTTTTCGGAGTACTATTTCTATCTCATCGCTTTCATAGACGACAGCAATATCCAAAGAATTTATGAAAGCGCTCGTGATATGACACCGACCATTTACCGCCTGGATCGTATTAAGTCCCTGGCAGTAGAAAAGAACTTATTCCGCATTCCTTATAACCGACGCTTTCAGGAAGGGGAATTTCGTAAACGCGTCCAGTTCATGTACGGTGGTCCCTTGCAGCGCGTGACTTTCACCTATACCGGATACGATATCGATGCCGTCTTGGATCGGCTGCCGACGGCCAAAATTCTGAGTGAAGAAAACGGAACGTATCAAATCGAAGCTGAAGTTTATGGGACCGGGGTCGAGATGTGGCTGGACAGTCAGGGAAAATACGTCAGCGAGGTTCAGATAAAAGAAATATAACATCGGAGCTTTCATAGTAGCAAGAGCGGATATCTTCGCGTTGAAATACACCATGGAATTAATAATTTATAAAATGAAATACAATAAATCGCGCTTTTTTTGTAACATATGGTATAATATATGATATAAATTAGCCTTCCTAAAATCGCCGATATGCATGACGAGATCTGCTTTTATAGCGATGCAGGATCCGTATGTAGGTCATCATAATGGAATGGATGACGATATGGTGCGGGTTCCTGCAGTCGGAGTACTCCCGTTGGTATCATGGTTACCGCATCTGAAGCTGCCCATTACTTGAGAACTTCAGAAGATGAAGGCTGACAAACGGAATTTGACAGGTGATCTTGAAGAAATGTACCTGTTAGGAAGCGATTGTGAACCGTTACAGTGTGATGTTGTGGGGAATGAACAGATCGGATTGGGCGTGATGCATTGAAAAAAGATAAGGTTTCACGTGTATTAGCGTTATATTCGCAGTTATTGGCCGGTCGGACGGTGCAGAAGGCAGAAACGGCACAGTACTATGGTGTCAATGAGCGCAGCATTCAGAGGGATATTGAGGATATCCGCTCGTTTTTCCAGGATGATGCGGCGGTTCGTGACGGCGGCATTTGTGATGTGGTCTATGACACTAGGGAGAAAGGCTATCGACTGGAAGGCGGGCAGGTGGCGAAGTTATCAAATAGCGAGGTCCTGGCCTTATGTAAAATCTTGCTCGACAGTCGAGCTTTCGTTAAGAGCGAAATGGTTGAAATGATAAACAAGGTCATCGCTTGTTGTGTGCCCGAATCGAATCAGGCCTTGATTACCAAGCTGGTGAATAATGAGACCTTTCATTACGTTGAACCGCGGCACCGGACGAGTTTTCTCGACACGATGTGGCAGCTTGGAAAGGCTATCCAACAGCATCGCTACGTCCATATTACTTATGGCCGACTGAAGGATCGAAAAGTCGTTGAACGGCGGCTGAAACCCTTAGCACTCCTTTTTTCGGAGTATTATTTTTATCTCATCGCCTTCATAGACGACAGCAATATCCAAAAAATCTATGAAAGCGCTCGCGATATCACGCCGACCATTTATCGCCTGGACCGGATTAAGACCTTGTCGGTGGAATCAGAAAGTTTCCGCATTCCTTATAATCAACGTTTTCAGGAAGGCGAATTCCGAAAGCGCGTCCAGTTCATGTACGGCGGGCACCTGAATCGCGTGAACTTTACCTACATTGGCGGCGATATCGATGCCATCTTGGACCGCCTGCCGACGGCTAAAATTCTGAGTGAAGAAAATGGAAGGTATCAGATCGAGGCCGAAGTCTACGGCAAGGGCGTCGAGATGTGGCTGCGAAGCCAGGGGAAATATGTCTGTAATGTTCAGCTGAAAGAGATATGACATCGGTGACGGTGGCTGAAAATTATTTTTGATAAGAAGAGATTGTCCATGGCGATGCCGTTGTGGACAATCTCTTTTGGTTTTGGCAGAACCTTGTTATAATAAAATAAAGTTCTTGTTTCTGCCGGTGGCAGCAGAGACGATTTCCGATTCGTTATAGGTTAGATTCGCCATTTTTTTCTTGAAAGCAGGTGTGTTCGTGCTCTTATTTTCGACCATTTTACCAATCAATGAAAAGATGACCAAGGAAAAGTTTATTCGACTGGTTATCGAGTGGAATCAAAAAAGTACTATCCAGAAAACATTATTCCCAATCTGGTGTGGGATGGTAAGTATACTACTTCCTATGAAACGGACCATCTGCTTCTTGATATAGAGGAATATCAGAAGGAAGACATCGTTGCTGTTCGCTATGAAAAGCGTGACGCTGAAGGTGTTATTTGGGATTCGGACTATATCATGAATTTTAAAGACATGAAGATGTCTATCCGTTTAGACCGCAGTTATCTGGAAGAAGCGCTGAAGGTAGATCCGGAATTTTCGACGCCTCACTTTATTTCCATGCTTATCGATGGCGGGTATTTAAGGGCCGATAATGGTCTCGACGTACGACGGACACCGCTCATTATCGATGAGGACAATATAGATATTGCCGTCGAGATCATGACCGGGAAGCGTCGCCCTCGTCTGCCTGTCGTCTTCGTGTCTAAGACGTCGGATAACGAAGATCCCATTGATGTAAATAAGTTGGCCGGCCGACTAAAAGGGGCAGCCCACGTCCTAGTCCAGGGAGATTATGAAATGGAAGCAACTCTTCAGGAGGATAGTGGCAATGAAAAATTAGGTAATGGCAGTATTGACATTTATTTCCCCAATCCTGCCGTCGGGCACAAACGATACATGTATCGCCGCAAT
>ENA-OQJN01000287-OQJN01000287.1-human-gut-metagenome-genome-assembly--contig:-NODE-287-length-23622-cov-4.463205_pt1 | contig 23622 bp, 22 predicted proteins | sample MGYA00242610_ERZ504777 | MGnify/ENA primary metagenome ERZ504777 (study PRJEB26092, sample SAMD00036350) | human gut metagenome | host: Homo sapiens | study: EMG produced TPA metagenomics assembly of... | reverse complement strand
ACTCCAGCCAGCTTGCCGATGGTGTCCATCGAGTCGTTGCCGCCGATGTAGAAGAAGCAGCCGATGTCCAGCTTTTCGAGGATGGCGAAGAGCTTCTTGTACACGGCCTCGTCGGTGTGCCAGTCGGGCAGCTTGTAGCGGCAGCTGCCGAGGAAGCTGGAGGGGGTGCGCTTGAGCAGCTCGATGTCGAGGTCATCGGTCAGCAGGGGGGACAGGTCCACGACCCGCTCCTCCAGCAGACCGGCGACGCCGTTGCACATGCCGTAGACGATGTCCGCGCCGCGGCTCTTGCAGCTCTCGAACACACCAGCCAGACTTGCGTTGATGACAGAGGTGGGGCCGCCGGACTGGCCAACGATTGCATTTTTACCCATGATGATTTCTCCTTTTTTGTTTTTCTGTTTCGGCTTTATAACGAAGCCGTTTTCTAAGCATTGCACACCGTCTGAGCGGTCTTTTTGCCCGCATACTGCGTTGCTTTCCCTTGCAATCCGTCAGGATTGCTGCGGAAAATCGCCTTGTCTGCCGACAAAAATCCTCGCCATTCGGCGTACCCTGCTTACGAAAACAACTTCTTTAATCGTGCAGGAGCACGAAAACAGACGCGGGGAAGGGGAGAAGCGAGTTTTCTTACAGGCAGATGTGGCGGGGCGTACCGTTGACGTAGACGGGGGTGACCTCGTCGAGGATGAGCGGGCGGGCGTATTCCTCGAACGCCGCCGTCACCTGCATCCCGTCGGGGGTGATCCAGTCCGGCGGCACCTTCTTTTCGAGGTTTGCCACCTGCTGGACGTCCACCGCCTCGGTGATGCACTGGTAAGGATACTCGGAAACGCGCTTGAGCGCGATCATTTTGCCCGTCTCGCCGGCAAAGGCTGCGGCTGCCGCTGCGCCGCCCACGGCGTAGGCCTCGGTCACGTCGGTGCGGCTGGCCAGATGGCTGGCGCAGCGCTGCAGCGTCGAGAACTCGATGGCGCGGCTCTTGCAGTTCAGCTTGTCGTGGATGAGGTCGGACAGATAGCGGCTGGTGCCGCTGAGGATGGCTTTGTGGCCGAAGGCGTCCAGCTGGCCTGCCGTGGACACGAGGTCGCACAGATAGGTGCCGTCGGCGGTCTTGACACCCTCGCTGGCCGCGATGATGACGTTGGACTTCACCCGCTGCAGCTCATCCACTCTGGCGAGGAACTTGTCCTGGTCAAAGGGGCTTCCGGCAGAAGGATGAGGTCGGGCCGTCGCTGTCGTCGCCGCCTGCGAGGCAGGCCGCACCGGCCAGCCATCCGGCGTGACGGCCCATGATCTCGGCCACAGTCACGCTGCGGATGTCGTAGACGGAGGAGTCACGGATGACTTCCTTGAGGATGGTGGCGATGTACTTGGCCGCAGAGCCGTAGCCGGGGGTGTGGTCGGTGAGGCAGAGGTCATTATCGATGGTCTTGGGTACGCCGATAAAACGCACCGCACTGCCTGCCTGTGCGCCGTAGCGGCTGAGCTTGGCGATGGTGTCCATCGAGTCGTTGCCGCCGATGTAGAACACCGCGCAGATGTCGTACTTGTCAAACAGGGTGAACAGCTTGACGTAGGGCGTGGAGTCCGCCTCCGGCTCGGGGAGCTTGTAGCGGCAGCTGCCCAGATAGCTGGACGGCGTGCGCTTGAGCAGCTCGATGCTGAGCCGGTCGTCCAGCAGGACGTTCAGCTCCACGAGTTCCTCTTTCAGCAGTCCCTCGATGCCGTACTTCATGCCGTAGACCTTGTCTGCGCCCAGACTGCAGGCGGCTTTATAGACGCCTGCGAGACTGGAATTGATGACGGCGGTAGGGCCGCCGCTCTGGCCGATGATGACATTCCTGGCCATGAGAACCTCCTTGTACCATTTACCGATAAATTGGACTTCCTGTGCGCCGCAGCACCGCTCCGCGCCGTCCCCGTTTCGCGGTCCGTACACCCTGCACAGTGTACGGACGGGGGAACAGCCAACAATCGATGACCGCAACTCGCACAAAAATTCTGGCAGGTCGTGCAAGCACTTCGAGAAATGTGCGCAAAAACCTGCTCTTCTTCTATTGTAACCGTTTTGCCTGTTGTATGCAAGTCCTAATTGGTTGCAGAGGCAAAAAAATTATGATAAAATAGGTGCTGCACAGCTCTGCCGGGCCGGAAAGCGGGGATAACCCGCCGACGCCCGGGCAGACTAAGAGCAGAACCAAACGAAAGCGGGAACACCTTTATGGGAATTTCACACGATTATCATAGCACGGGCCGGCGCCGCAGAGGCGGCCCCGGCGGCGTCATCCGGTTTGCGGGGGCCGTGGCCGGCATCCTGCTGGTGAGCTTCGCCATCACGGCCATCCTTGAGCACGGACAGGCACAGCCCGAAGAGCTGCCCACCGTGACGGCCAACGGCACGGCGCAGAACATTCTGGCTCCGCTGCCCATGCAGGGCGCGGCGGACAGCACCACCGACAGCGGCAACGCAGGCACAGCGGCAGCGGACGGCACGCCCGCCGTGACCCTCGAGCAGTTCGGCCCGGCCCGTCAGACGGCGGGAGCCTACAGTGTCAAAGCCTACGACAGCAGCGTCATCCGCCAGCCTGCCAACGGCCAGGTCGATTTGAGCTACTTCTCCGATGCCGCCTTCCTCGGCGACAGCCTGACGGTGGGCTTCTCCGACTATAAGATCAACCTCGGCGGTGCGCTCATCTGCGGCTACACCGGCGTCGGTCCGGATGCCATCGTCAACCGCAGTGCCGTCAAGAGCAGTGTGCGGGGCGAGGAAGTCGCGCTGGACGTGCTGGCCGCTGCTCAGCCCAAGAAGCTGTATATCCTGCTGGGTACCAACACCCTGACCACCGTGGGCGCGGCAGACCGCTTCCTCGCTTACTACGGCCAGATGCTGGACGTGCTGCGCCAGACGCTGGGGGAGGACTGTGTCATCTATGTGGAGTCCATCCCGCCCGTCCGCCCCAAGGCCGCAGCGGAGAAGCCGGGCCTTGCCTCGGACATCATCCGCTCGGTGAACGAGCAGCTGGCCCTGCTGGCCGCAGATAAGGGCTGCGTCTACCTCGATTTGTGGGAGACGCTGGCCGACGGCGAGGGCAACCTGAAAGAGGTGCTGGCTGCGCCGGACGGCGTCCACTTCTCGGCGGGCAACGGCTACGGCGCGTGGGTGACCTATCTGCGCAACCACGCCAAGTATTCTGCCGATAATGCATGGACGCCCGGCAGCGCCTACGCAGGCTGAGCGCAAAACCAAAAAGAACAAAAGCATCCGTGATGCCCTGCCCCGGGAGGGGGAGAAAAACATCACGGATGCTTTTTTGCAGCAAAGATCCCGCCCCCGTACCAGTGATACGGAGGACGGGACATTTTGCATTTTATGAGGAAGGCTTACTTCATCTTGCTCTTGGCCTTCATGCGCTGCTCGTGGTTGAGGATCTGCTTGCGGATGCGCAGGTTCTCGGGAGTGACCTCCAGCAGCTCGTCCTGAGCCAGGAATTCGAGGCAGCCCTCGAGGCTCAGCTTGCTGATGGGGATGAGGCGCAGAGCGTCGTCAGAGCCGGAAGCACGGGTATTGGTCAGGTGCTTGGTCTTGCAGACGTTGACATCGACATCCTCGCCGGAAGCGGTGTAGCCGATGACCATGCCCTCGTAGACCTTCTCGCCGGCGCCCACCAGCAGAGTGCCGCGCTGCTGCGCGTTGAACAGGCCGTAGGTGACGGCCTCGCCGGTCTCAAAGCTGACCAGAGAACCGGTGGAGCGGTTGGCGATCATGCCAGCCCAGACGTCATAGCCGTCGAAGATCTGGTTGATGATGCCCTCGCCGTGGGTATCGGTCAGGAACTGGTTGCGATAGCCGAACAGGCCGCGGCTGGGCATACGGAACTCCAGACGCACACGGTCGGAGCCCAGAGACTCCATCTGCTGCAGGATGGCCTTGCGCTGGCCCAGGCCGGTCATGACAGCACCCTGATACTGGGTGGGGACGTCGATGACGACGTGCTCCATAGGCTCGTAGGTCTTGCCGTCGATGACCTTGGTCAGAACGTGCGGGGGAGAGACCTGCAGCTCATAGCCTTCGCGGCGCATGGTCTCGATGAGGATGGACAGATGCATCTCGCCACGGCCCATGACACGGAAGGAATCGGTGGTGGCGGAATCCTCCACCTTCAGAGCGACGTCCTTCAGCAGCTCTTTCTGCAGACGGTCACGGATCTGGCGGCTGGTGACATACTTGCCCTCACGGCCGGCCAGCGGGCTGTCGTTGACGGAGAAGGTCATCTCGACGGTGGGGTCGTTGATCTTCACGAAGGGCAGCGGCTCGATATTGGAGGGGCTGCACAGGGTGTTGCCGATGGTGACGTCGGGCAGACCGGAGAAAGCCACGATGTCGCCTGCGGTGATGTTGTCGCAGGGCTGACGGCCATTGGCCTGGAAGTCATACAGCTTGGTCAGACGGCCGCGCATCTTGAGGTCGGGGTTGTGCCAGTCGCACACGACCACTTCCTCGCCCACCTTGGCGACGCCGTTCTGGATGCGGCCGATGCCGATGCGGCCAACGAACTCGTTGTAGTCCACAGAGGACACCAGCATCTGGAAGGGAGCCTCGGGGTCGCCCTCGGGCGGCTTGATGGTGCTCAGCAGGGTGTCGAACAGGGGGACCAGGTCGGTGCCGGGTACATCGGGGTCAAGGCTTGCAGTGCCGTCACGGCCGCAGCAGAACAGCATGGGGCAGTCCAGCTGCTCGTCGGTAGCACCCAGATCCATCAGCAGGTAGAGGACCTCGTCGATGACTTCCTTGATGCGGGCGTCGGGACGGTCGATCTTGTTGATGGCGACCACAAGGCTCAGATTCTGCTGCAGAGCCTTCTGCAGCACGAAACGGGTCTGGGGCATGCAGCCCTCAGCAGCGTCCACCAGCAGCAGAACGCCGTTGACCATCTTCAGCACGCGCTCGACCTCGCCGCCGAAGTCGGCGTGGCCCGGGGTATCGACGATATTGATCTTGACGCCCTTGTAGCTGCAGGAGCAGTTCTTGGCCAGAATGGTGATGCCGCGCTCACGCTCGATGTCACCGCTGTCCATGACACGCTCAGCCACAGCCTGATTGTCGCGGAAAGCGCCGCTCTGGCGCAGCAGGGCGTCCACCAGCGTGGTCTTGCCGTGGTCAACGTGAGCGATGATAGCGACATTGCGCAAATCGTTACGAACCATAAAATACAACCTCTCTATTTTGAATCTCAGTAGAAGTTACGTCATACGATTTAAGTTTATATCATCCGGGGGTGGTTTGTCAAGATTGTATAAAAAATTTTTGATGGATTCGGCGTTTTGCCCGAGAATCGGCAATCGATTTGGGCGGCATTACAGCGCGAAACGTGATATACTTAATGTACCAAAGTTGGATAATCCTGTTGGAGGTGTGTCTATGAAACTGACGTTTTTGGGTGCCAACCACGAAGTGACCGGCAGCTGTACCCTCTTGGAAGCGGCGGGACAGCGCTACCTCATCGACTGTGGTATGGAACAGGGCAAGGATGTCTATGAGAACCAGCCCATCCCCGTTGCGCCGGGCGAGATCGACGGCGTGCTGGCTACCCATGCCCATATCGACCACACGGGCCTTCTGCCTCTTCTGGCGCGCAACGGCTTCCGGGGCAGGATCTATGCCACCAGGCCCACGGCAGAACTGTGCAGCATCATGCTGCGCGACTCGGCGCACATCCAGGAATTCGAAGCCGAGTGGAAGAACCGCAAGGGCCAGCGCTCCGGCGCAGAGCCTGTGGAACCCATGTACACCATTCAGGACGCCGAGGCAGCCATCGCGCTGTTCCGGGGCTATGATTACAATAAGGAGATCGAGCTTGCGCCCGGCATCGTCATTCGCTTTGTGGATGTGGGCCATCTGCTGGGCTCGTCCAGCATCGAGATATGGGTGACGGAGAACGGCGCGACCACAAAGCTGGTCTTCTCCGGCGACATCGGCAACCACGACCAGCCTATCATCAAGGACCCCACGTATCTGAAGGACGCAGATTATGTCTTTATGGAGTCCACCTACGGTGACCGCAGCCACGGCCCGCGGCCCGACTATGTGGGAGAGCTGACGAAGATCCTGCAGCGCACCTTCGACCGCGGCGGCAATGTGGTCATCCCGAGCTTTGCAGTGGGCCGCACCCAGGAACTGCTCTACTTCATCCGCGAGATAAAGGAAAAAAATCTGGTCACCGGCCACGGCTGCTTCCCGGTGTACATCGACAGCCCGCTGGCCATCGAGGCCACCCGAATCTTCAAGGACACCGACTCCTCCTGCTTTGATGAAGAGACCAACGCCCTGCTGGCAAAGGGCATCGACCCCATCCGGTTCCCGGGCCTGAAGGTCAGCGTCACCAGCGATGAGTCCCGTGCCATCAACACCGACCCCGTGCCGAAGGTCATCATCTCGGCCAGCGGCATGTGTGAAGCGGGCCGTATCCGCCACCACCTCAAGCACAACCTCTGGAGGAAGGAATGCACCATCCTCTTTGTGGGCTATCAGGCCGTGAACACGCTGGGCCGCTCTCTGCTGGAGGGTGCGGACAACGTGAAGCTCTTCGGCGAATCCATCGAGGTGCAGGCGGAGATCTGCCAGCTCACCGGCCTTTCGGGCCACGCCGACAGGGAGGGCCTGCTGAAGTGGGTCAACTCCTTTGAGCCGAAGCCCAAGCGGGTGTTCATCATCCACGGCGAGGATGAGGTGGAGAACATCTTTACCCAGACCCTCACGGAGCAGGGGTTCAACGCCTGCGCACCTTACAATGGTGAGCAGTGGGCCATCGGTGCCGAGGGCGCGGTCTGCCTGAAGGAAGGCACCCGTATCCGCATCGAGCACCACATCAGCGAGGGCGCAGCCCGCGCGGCTACCGTCTTCCAGCGCCTGCTCAGCGCCGGCAAGCGCCTGCTGCGGGTCATCGAGCACAACGAGGGCGGCGCCAACAAGGACCTCGCCAAGTTCGCCGACCAGATCAACGCTCTCTGCGACAAGTGGGACAGATGAGGCAGACATCCCGGCGGCATAGCTGCTCCGAAAACATCGTTCTGAAATAAAATGATGGAAAACCGACCCGAGTTCGTGTACCCTCACACGGCTCGGGTCGGTTCTTTTTTGCGTCCAAAAGAGGAAAACACGGTTTTCTGTGCGCTTTTGCACAAGCTTCCGACTATTTCACGAGAATCGTTGACTTTGAATGCGCAAAATGCTACCATATAGCACAAGAAAAGGAAAAGATGACGAAATAAAGTTGTTTCATGGGCGCAGAGGCCGGCATCTGCGCGGGAAACGGCTCGAAGTTTTTGTCTGCGTGCGGATGGTATCGGCAGAAGCCTCCGCACAGGAAATGACCGCATTGCATCATTCGATCAAAAAGTCAACAAAAAGAAAGGTCGTGGTCTCTATTGCAATCAAGGAATATTCCATGTCCCGGGACTCCACCCGGCAGCTCTCACCCAACTTCAAGGTGCGGGAGTTTGCCTGCAAGGGCAGCGATGTCGTCCTCCTCGACGACGAGCTGGTAGTGCTGCTGCAGTGCATCCGGGAGCACTTCGGCAAGCCGGTATATATCACCAGCGGCTACCGCACCGCTGCCCACAACGCTGCCGTGGGCGGCAGCAAGTCGAGCCAGCACCTTCTGGGCCGGGCGGCGGATTTCCACGTCGAGGGTGTGCCGGTGGCTGCCGTCGCCGCCTACGCTGAGACCCTGCTGCCCGCCCGGGGCGGCATCGGGCGTTACCCGAAGGACGCCGCCCACCCGAAGCGCCGCACCGGCTGGGTGCATATCGATACCCGGGCGGGCAAGAGCCGGTGGAAGATGTAAAAAGACGCTGAAACTGTTATTGCCGTTATAATATGAAGCGGCCCTCTCCCGGAAAAGGGAAGAGGGCCGCTTTCCTGCAGCAACGCCCCCGCCGGTGGAAACACCGGCGGGGGCGTCAGGTTTATGAATCGGCGCGCAGGAGGTCGGCGGGTCTGATGTGCAGGATGTCGCAGAGTGCAAAGAGATTATCTGTTTTGGGCATCCCGGCGCCTCGCTCATAACAGCCGATCGTGCCGATGGTGACACCAAGCTTCTCCGCAAGCTCCAGCTGCGTCAGCCCGGCGGCCTGCCGTGCCTCGCGGATGATACGGGCAGATTCGGGGTGGCTGCGGGTGGGCATAAAGAATCACCTCAATTCTGAATTATATACATCGGCCGCTTTGGTATAGCCAGAGCGGTTATTTTTTATGCTTCCTTTGTCCCCACGACAGACGCAGGACATTTTTTATAACGTCCAGTGAGGACGAGGGCCTCGACAGACTCCACCGCTTTGGTCTGGCCTTCGTCGTTGAGCTGGTCGGAGGCTGCAAGGAAGGTGGACTGCTGGGAAAATCCTAATCAAACAAATCCGAATGCGTACCGGTACGGAACAGGAAAAGCTCAAGAGCATCGCCGTCCACACGGTAAACGAGCAGCCAGTCGGGCCGGATGTGGCACTCCCGGAAGCCGATATAATCTCCGGTGAGAGCGTGGTCACGGTTCCGGTCCGGCAAATCCTTCCCGGCGGCGAGCCAGTCCACAACGGTGTTCAGCTCATCCAGCGGCAGGCCGCACCTGGCTGCAAGCTTGAGGTCTTTCTTGAATCGGTTGGAAAGGACGACTTCAAGCATCCGTCAGCACCTCATTCATGGCGTCCTTGAAGGAAGCATAGCGCTTATACTTTTCCGGGTGAGCCTTCATCTCGGCATACTCATTCAGAGCTGCAGCCGTCTCCGCGTTGGGATTTTCCCGGGTGACGACGAAAGGCAGGCCCTGCACGCGAAGGGACTGCTTCAGGAAGAGGGTGATCGCCGTGGACAAATCAATGCCGAGGTCTGCAAAAAGCTCCTGACTCGAGCGCTTCAGCTCCGGGTCAAGACTGATGTTCGTGCTGGTTTTTGCCATAACAGAACGCCTCCTGGTTGGTTTTTCTATTCTCACTATAGCATTTTTGGGCCAGAATGTCAACATAATATGCGCGTATTGTGCGCACAAAAAGGAAGAAAGCCATTCAGGCCGACGCCGAGTTTGAGCGGCTGAGGAGGAGCGTGAAGTAAGAGACCGGCCATAACTGTATAGGATGACAACGCCCTCTTCAAAAATTTTTGAGGGAGCGTTGTCATGTGAATGAAAAAGAGGTGAGGTAAAAAGTGGGGCAATGGAATAAGAAAACCGCCCGGATCCTGACGGATCTAGGCGGTTTTTGGTGGAGCGGGCAATGGGAATCGAACCCACCTCCTCAGCTTGGAAGGCTGATATACTAGCCGATGTACGATGCCCGCGTATTCTGTTTTGCCGGGATGCAAGCAGTATTATAGCATGATTCGCGGCAAATGTCCAGCATTTTTTGCCCAAAGTGCAGAAGGAGAGGAAACCTTTGCCGCTGAGCTGGCGTTTGCCTGTTTACTTTGGAGCAGTTTTATTGTAAAATAGACAGGAGATAAAACCGGCGGCGCACAGCGCGGCCAAATCTGATACAGGTGGTGTATGTTATTATGGCGTTGAAATATCAGCGCATCCTTCTGAAGATCAGCGGCGAGGCCCTCGGCGGCGAAAAGGGGACCGGTTTCGACGAGCCGACCATGGACGCGATCTGCGGCGGCGTAAAGAAGGCCCATGAGCTGGGCGTTCAGATCGGCATCGTCGTGGGCGGCGGCAATTTCTGGCGCGGTCGTTCCAGCGGCAGGATGGAGCGTACGCTGGCCGACAAGATCGGTATGCTGGCAACGGTGATGAACGCTCTGGCTGTCTCCGACAAGCTGGAGCAGCTGGGTGTGCCGACCGAGGTGTTCACCTCCATCACCATGCCGCAGGTGGCCCCGGCCTTCACCCGCAAGGACGCTCTCCGCGCAATGGACGAGGGCAAGATCGCCATCTCGGCGGCGGTACGGGCAACCCCTTCTTCTCCACCGACACGACCACTGCCCTGCGCGCCGTTGAGGTGAGCGCAGACATCATGTTCAAGGCCACGATGGTGGACGGCGTCTATGACAAGGACCCCCACAAGTACCCCGACGCTAAGAAGTACGAGACCCTTACCTTTACCAAGGTGCTGGAAGACCGTCTGGCTGTTATGGACGGCACTGCCGCCACCCTCTGCCGGGACAACAAGCTCCCCATCCTCGTGTTCGATCTGGCCGACCCCGACAACATCGCCCGCGCTGTGCAGGGTGAGAACGTGGGTACACTGGTCTACGAGGGCTGAGCATACCGCCCCGCTTCCGACAATAGAATATCCCAGACGCCCTTTCGCGGCTGGTGAGAATTGATAACAAACAGGAGACAAGGACAATGAGCAGCAACACCAAGGCATTCGAAGACAAGATGAAGAGCGCAGTCGAGCATCTGGAGCGCGAGCTGAAGACCGTGCGCGCAGGCCGCGCCAACCCCGGCGTTCTGGACAAGGTGACCGTGGATTACTACGGTTCTCCCACGCCCATCCAGCAGGTGGCTTCTGTGGCTGTCAGCGAGGCCCGCACCCTGACCATCACCCCGTGGGACCGCACCCTGCTGCGCGCCATCAGCAAGGCCATCCTGGCCAGCGATGTGGGCATCAACCCCATCGATGACGGCCAGACCATCCGTCTGAACTTCCCGGCTCCCACCGAGGAGCGCCGCAAGCAGCTGGCCAAGGAAGTCTCCAAGATGGGCGAGGAGGCAAAGGTCGCCGTCCGCAACGTCCGCCGCGACGCCATGGATAAGGCCAAGGCCATGAAGAAGGCCGGTGAGCTGACCGAGGACACCCAGAAGACCATGGAAGAGGACGTCCAGAAGCTGACCGACAAGTATGTGAAGAACATCGACGCTGCCGTGGAAGAGAAGCAGAAGGAGATCATGTCCGTCTGATTCCGACTGCAGGCAAGCAGGGGGGTGCCGTGCGCTGAAAGAAGGTGCGCGGCACTTTTTGCCAGACGAGACGTAGAGGAAGAAGAGCATGGAGCATTCAAAGGATTTTGCGAAGGGACTGTCCATCGGCATCATCATGGACGGCAACGGCCGCTGGGCCAAGAGCCGCGGCCTGCCCCGCACCGCCGGCCATAAAAAGGGCGCACAGGTCTTTCAGGACATTGCGGACTACTGCGATGAACTGGGCGTAGAGTCGGTGTATTTTTACGCATTCTCGACCGAAAACTGGAAGCGTCCCGCCGAAGAGGTAGGCGCGATCATGCGGCTGTTCGGCGAATACCTCATCAAGGGCTTCGACTACGAGAACCGGAACGTCCGCATCTGCTTCATGGGCGACCGCACGGTGCTGGAGCCCAAGCTGCAGGAGCTGATGAACAAGCTGGAGCGGGACTCTGCCTGCAAGACCGGCCTGACCATCAACATCGCCATCAACTACGGCGGACGGCCTGAGATCGTCCGGGCAGCCCGGAGCCTCGCGGCCAGGGCGGCTGCGGGCGAGCTGAAGCCTGAGGACATCACGGAAGAGGCTCTTTCGGCCCAGATGTACACCGCCGGCCAGAAAGACCCCGACTTCATCCTCCGCCCCAGCGGAGAGAAGCGGCTCTCCAACTTCATGCTCTGGCAGGCGGCCTACTCCGAACTGGTGGAAATGGACGTTCTGTGGCCTGATTTCACCCGCGATGACCTCGATGCCGCCATCATGGAGTTCAACCGGCGCTCCCGCCGCTTCGGCGGACTCTGAGAGCGGCAACCGATACGCAAGATGCCGCGCAGCGTGCGCGGCCCCCGGAGAGCGCCCGGTATTTCCTCGGGCGCTGACGCTGCAGACCCTGCCAGAGCAGGGGGAGCGGCTCCCGGACGAAACAAAGGAGAACATGAAACTATGAAAACACGAATCATCACAGCCGTGGTGGGCCTGATCGTTCTGGCAGGCGTCCTGTTCACCTTCGATACGCTGGTGTTCAATCTGGTCATCGCGGCTATCACCCTCATCGCCCTGCATGAAATTTACTCTGCGCTGGGTTTTGAAAAGCGGGACTGGCCGCTGCTGGCTGTTCTGGTGTCCTACACACTGCTCATCATGCTGTCGAGCTACAGCGTCTGCCGGGCGATGGTGATGCCCGCTTCCTTCCTCGTGGTGCTGTTCTATGCCATCTACCTTGTAGTGCGCAACGGCGTTATCAGCTACCAGAAAGCCAGCGGCCTCGCCATGTTTTCGGGCATTGTGATCTTCTGCTTCTACTCGTTCATCCGGCTCAAGGAGATGCTGCCGGTGGAGGAGTATGGCTACGACGCCATCTTCTTCATCCTGCTCATCCTCTGCTTCGCCTGGGGCGGCGATACCTGCGCCTACTTCGCGGGACGCGCCTTTGGCAAGCATAAGCTCTGCCCGGTGGTCAGCCCCAAAAGACGGTGGAGGGTGCTATTGGCGGCGTGCTGGGCACGATGGTGTTCGGTGTGCTGGTCACGGTCATCTACTCCATCGCAGCAGACCGGATGGAAGAGTTCACCCGCTCCAACATTGGCGTTTCCATGTATGTTATCATTGCGCTGCTGGCCTGTGTGGCTGCGGTGCTGGGCATCTACGGCGACCTGTTCGCCAGCGTGGTCAAGCGCCAGTGCGGCATCAAGGACTACGGCACCATCTTCCCGGGCCACGGCGGCATCCTCGACCGCTTCGACAGCGTGATGTTCATCGCGCCCTTCGTCACCATGGTGGTCATCGCAGCATTCTACAATTAAAATCAGCAGGAGATAGATTCTTTATGGCTAAGAAAATCACGCTGCTGGGCTCTACCGGCTCCATCGGCACCCAGAGTCTCGATGTCATCCGCGCTCAGGGGTATGAGGTGTTCGGCCTGTCGGCTCACAGCCAGACGGATAAAATTTTGCAGCAGATAGAAGAATTCCATCCGAAATACGTCTGCATGACCAGTGAGGCCGGTGCCGAAAAGCTTTCGGCTGCCCTGGCCGGCCGCGCCGATGCACCCAGGCTCCTGACCGGCCCCGAGGGCCTGAAGGCCCTCGCCGCGATGGACGGCCCGGACGTGGTACTGAACAGCGTGGTGGGCATCGCGGGCCTCGGCGCAAGCCTTGCCGCCATCGAGAGCGGCCACGACCTCGCCCTCGCCAACAAGGAAAGCCTTGTCACCGGCGGCCATCTCGTCACCCAGGCTGTGGCGAAGCACGGCGTCAGGCTGCTGCCTGTGGACAGTGAGCACTCGGCCATCTTCCAGTGCCTGCAGGATAAGGAGAGCGCCAAGAGCCTGACCAAGATCCTGCTGACGGCCTCCGGCGGCCCCTTCTTCGGCATGAAGACCGAAGAGCTGCGGGGCAAGACCAAGGCCGACGCCCTCAAGCATCCCAACTGGAACATGGGCGCAAAGATCACCATCGACAGCGCCACCCTGATGAATAAGGGCCTCGAGCTCATCGAGGCTGTGTGGCTGTTCGGTCTGCCTCCGGAGAAGATCCAGATCGTCGTCCAGCGCCAGAGCATCGTCCACTCGGCGGTGCAGTACAGCGACAACTCCATCATCGCCCAGCTGGGTGTGCCGGATATGCGCATCCCCATCCAGTATGCGCTGACCTATCCGGCCCGTGTGCCGGGCGTCGTGCCGGAGCTGGACTTCACCACCCTCAAGCTGCTGACCTTCGATGTGGCCGACGAGGAGACGTTCCGCTGCCTCGCCGCCTGCAAGAAGGCCATCCGAAAGGGCGGTCTCGGCCCCTGCGCCGCCAACGGTGCCAACGAGGAGGCCGTCAAGCTCTTCCTCGAGGATAAGATCGGCTTCCTCGACATCGGCCGTCTGGTGGAGGCTGTCGTGGACAGCGACAGCTTCGGCGGCGGCTATAGCCTCGCGGATGTGTATGAGTGTGACCATATGGCCCGCGCATTCGTGAGAGCACACCTGTAATATAGGAGAAATAATGTCAGTTTTCATCACCTTTGCAGCCGCGCTGCTCATCTTCGGCGCAGTCATCGCCATCCACGAGTTCGGCCATTTTGCAGTGGCAAAGCTCTGCGGGGTCCAGGTCAACGAGTTTTCCATTGGCATGGGTCCGACCCTCATCAAGACCTACCGCAAAGGCACGCAGTATACCCTGCGGCTCCTGCCCGTAGGCGGCTTTGTGGCGCTGGAAGGGGAGGAGAGCCCCGAGAGCGAGCAGGCCGAGGGCGGAAGCGGGGACGATGACGGCCCGGACATCCCGCCGGAGGTGCTGGCGCAGCGGACAGGCAAGCCGCTGAACGAGGCGGCTGTCTGGCAGCGGATGCTGGTGATGGCGGCAGGCGCGGTGATGAACTTCGTGCTGGGCTTCGTGGTGCTGCTGCTCCTCATCTCGCTGCGCAGTGAGCCCATCACCAGCAAGGTCATCTATGCCGTGGAGGACAACGCCCTCTGCGGCCAGACCGGCCTGCAGGCCGGCGACGAGATCGTGGCCGTCAACGGGCGGCACTGCTTCGTGGCCAACGATATGCTCTACGAGCTCATGCGCACCGAGAGCTGCCGCGCGGACTTCACCGTCCGCCGGGACGGCAGGCTCGTGGAGCTGCCGGACGTCCGGTTCGACACCTGGCAGGATGAGCAGGGCCAGACCCACATGACACTGGGCTTTACAGTCTACGGCCTCAAAAAAACACCGCTGAACGTCCTGAAAGAGTCGGCCAACAGCGTCATCTATTATGGACGCATCATCTATACCTCGCTGGCCGACCTTCTGAGGGGCCGCGAGAGCATCAACGACCTGTCCGGCCCGGTGGGCATCGTGACCGCCATCGGTCAGGCCGCAAGCTACGGCTGGGAGGATGTGGCTGAGCTGCTGGTGCTCATCACCATCAACCTCGGCGTCTTCAATCTGCTGCCGTTCCCGGCGCTGGACGGCGGCAAGATCGTCTTCCTGCTCATCGAGGCAGTCACCGGCCATGCAGTGCCGGAAAAGATCCAGAGCAGTCTGACCGTCGCAGCCTTTGCGCTGCTGTTCGGCCTGATGCTCTTTGCAACGTACAATGACATCGTCCGGCTCGTGACCGGAGCAGTTTGAAAGAGGTAAAACCATGCGGCAGCTGAAACGTGAAGTGAAGATCGGCAATGTGACCATCGGCGGCAAGAATCCCATTGCCGTGCAGACCATGCTGAACATCCCGGTGGAGGACATCGAGGGCAATGTGGCGCAGGCAAAGCGCTGCGAAGCGGCAGGCTGTCAGATCTTGCGCGTGACCTGTCCCAGTGCGGCAGACGCCAAGTGCATCGAGGCTGTCAAGAACGCCGTGAATATCCCCATCGTGGCGGACATCCACTTCGACTACAAGGCTGCCATCGCCTGTGCCGACGTGGGCGTGGATAAGATCCGCATCAACCCGGGCAACATCGGCGACGATGACCGCGTGAAGGCGGTCGTGGATGCCTGCCAGCAGAAAAATATCCCCATCCGCATCGGTGTCAACGGCGGCAGTCTGGAAAAGCACATCCTCGCCAAGTACGGCGCACCTGTGCCGGAAGCGATGGTGGAGAGTGCTCTGTACCATGTCCGTCTGCTGGAAAAGTTCGACTTCAACAACATCGTCATCTCCATCAAGAACTCCAACGTCCCCCGCATGATGGAGGCATACCGCCAGCTCAGCGCTGTGACCGACTACCCGCTCCATGTGGGTGTCACGGAGGCCGGCACTTACCAGATGGGCCTGCTCAAGAGCGGCATGGGCATCGGCGGGATGCTGCTGGAGGGCATCGGCGACACCATCCGTGTCTCGCTGGCCGCTGACCCTGAGAAGGAGGTGGAAGCAGGCTACAATATCCTGCGCGCTGTCGGCTTCCCGGTGGCCGGCCCGGAGGTCATCACCTGCCCGACCTGCGGCCGCACCCAGTACCCCTGCACCGAGATCGCCAATGAGGTGGAGCGTCGGCTCCAGGGCTGCAAAAAGTCCATCAAGGTGGCTGTCATGGGCTGTGTCGTCAACGGCCCCGGCGAGGCCCGTGAGGCCGACATCGGCATTGCCGGCGGCAAGGGCGAGGCAGTGTTGTTCGTCCACGGCGAACCCGTCAGGAAGCTGACGGGGGATAATATCCTCGACCAGTTCATGGAGGAGATCGATAAGCTGTAAGCTCAAGAACGACCTGCTGCCACGCCCTTTTCCGGGGCGCGGCAGTTTGTGCTGTTATCGGATAGAAAAGGAGTACCACTGTGACACCACTTGTTTCCCAGCTATGGCCGCAGTTTATGGCGGACCCGGACTTTGCGGCCTGTTTTGGCCGCGTGGTCGTCGAGCACGCCCAGATGCTGCGGCAGGAGCGGCAGGTCATCTTTACGTTGCGCAGTTCTGCCCCGCTGGACAAGGGGCTGTGCGCCCGGCTGCTGGCCTCGCTGGCACCGGATTACGAGGGCTTCGAGCTCCGCATCAACAATCTTTTCGGCTATACGACGCTGGATGAAGCCGGTCTGCGGGAGCTGATGGAGGAGATGAAGCGGGACGGCGTCCCCATCAACGGTTTCCTCGACCGCTGCCGCATCACCATCACCGGGCAGAACATCACCATCGGCGTCTGCCACGGCACGAAGTTTTTGCAGGAGATGCAGTTCGAGCGCCTGCTGGCGGAGCGCATCGCTGCCCACACCGGCGTAAAGCCCAAAGTGACGCTGGAAAGCAGCGTGGGCGAGGCCGAACAGCGCCAGATGGAAGAAAAGCTCGAGCGGAAAATTGCGCCGCCCGTCGTCAAGTTCGAGAAAAAGAACACTGCCCCCTCCATCAAGGTGGAGGGCCTCGACCTCACGGACAAGCCCGTCACCATCTTCCACGGCAAGATGTTCACCCCGAAAAACCTCACTCCCCTCAAGGATCTGGGCGGTGAGGGCGGCAAGTGCATGATCTGGGGCGACGTCTTCTTCACCGAGGTGAAGGGCAGCTTCCGCAAGATATACACCGTCTCCATCACCGATTACACCGGCTCCATCAACCTGAAGATCCGTGCGCAGGAAGGGGAGGACTGCTCCAAGTGGGAGTCCATCCCCAAGGGTACGACGGTCGTGGTGCGCGGCGACTGCTCCTACGATAAGTACGAGCACGACTATATCGTCTGGCCCTACGACGTCCTCTTTGTCGAGCGCAAAAAGCGGGAGGACAACGCCCCCGTCAAGCGGGTGGAGCTGCATCTGCATACCAAGCTGTCCAGCATGGACGCCTTCTGCGACCCCGGCGGCATCGTCAAGCTGGCCCACCGGATGGGCCACCCGGCCATTGCCATCACCGACCACGGTGTCTGTCAGGGCTACCCCGAGGCGATGCTGGCTGCGGACGCCATCCACAAGACAGACCCGGACTTCAAGCTCATCTACGGCTGTGAGGCCTACTTTGTCGATGACATGATACCCTGCGTCTACGGCGTGAAAGACGAGCCGCTGAACGGCGAGTTCTGCGTCTTCGACACTGAGACGACGGGCCTCGACCCCGGCGTGGAGTACCTGACAGAGATCGGCGCGGTCATCGTGCGGAACGGGGAGGTGGTGGAAGAATTCGACACCTTCGTAAAACCCGGAAAGCCCATCACCTCCAAGATCACCGAGCTGACCGGCATCACCAACGAGATGGTGGCCGACGCCCCCGGCGAGGCCGAGGCGCTGAAAGCCTTCCTCGACTTTGTGGATGGCCGCATCCTCGTGGGCCACAACGCCCACTCCTTCGACATCCGGTTCCTCCGCGCCGCCGCCAAGCGGAGCGGCATCGAGTTTGAGCCGACCTATATCGACACCCTGACCATGGCTCAGGCCATGTACCCCGGTCTCCACAACTACAAGCAGGGGACCATCAACAAGCATCTGGAGCTGCCCGCCTACGAGGCCCACCGCGCCTGCGAGGACTCTGCCGCACTGGGCCGCATCTTCTGCGTCATGCTGAAGGATCTGGAGGAAAAGCAGGTCACCGCCGTCAGCGGCATCAACACCGGCCTTGGCGGGAACCGCGAGGTGCTGAAAAAGAAGTATTATCACCTCATCATCCTCGTGCGCAGCCAGATGGGCCTGAAAAACCTCTATAAGATCGTCAGCGAGGCCCATGTCAACTACTTCTTCAAGAAGCCCCGCGTCCCCCGCAGCCTTCTGAACAAGTATCGGGACGGCCTTATCCTCACTTCTGCCTGTGAAGCAGGAGAACTTTACAGGGCGATCGTGGAGGGCCGCTCCTACGAAGAATTGAAGAAAATTGCATCGTACTACGATGTTTTGGAGGTACAGCCCCTGGGCAACAACGCCTATATGGTGCGGGAGGGCAAGGTGGAGAGCGAAGAGGTCATCAAGGACTTCAACCGCACCGTCATCAAGCTGGGCGAAGACCTGCACAAGCCCGTCATCGCCACCGGCGACGTCCATTTCACCGAGCCGGAGGACGCCATCTACCGCTCTGTCCTGCAGGCGGGCAACGGCTTCAAGGACGCGGACAACCAGCCGCCCCTGTTCTACCGCACCACCGAGGATATGCTGAACCAGTTCAGCTACCTGCCCAGGGAAAAGGCCTACGAGATCGTCGTGACCAATCCCCGCAAGATAGCGGCCAGCATCGACGGCAACGTCCGCGCCATCCCGCGCGGCACCTACCCACCCAGCATCGAGGGCGCAGAACAGCAGCTCCGGGATGCGACCTGGGAACACGCCAAGCGGGACTACGGCGACCCTCTGCCCGAGATCGTGGAGAAGCGCCTGCAAAAAGAGCTGGACTCCATCTGCGGCCACGGCTACGCCGTCCTGTACGTCATCGCGGTCAAACTGGTGGCCTATTCCAACGCGGGCGGCTATCAGGTGGGCAGTCGTGGTTCGGTCGGCTCGTCGGCTGTGGCCCACTTCTCCGGCATCTCGGAGGTCAACAGTCTGCCGCCCCACTACCGCTGCCCCAAGTGCAAGTACAGCGAGTTCATCACCGATGGCAGCGTGGACGACGGCTTCGACCTGCCCGACAAGAACTGCCCCCACTGCGGCACCCGGATGCTGGTGGACGGCCACGACATCCCTTTCGAGACCTTCCTTGGTTTCTACGGCGACAAGGAGCCTGATATTGACCTGAACTTCTCGGGCGAATACCAGTCCAACGTCCACCGCTACACGGAGGAGCTGTTCGGCAAGGCCAACGTCTTCAAGGCCGGCACCGTCTCCGGTATTCAGGACAAGACGGCCTACGGTTACGTCAAAAAGTATCTGGACGATCGGGGGAGAACGGTCAACCATGCCGAGGAGAACCGTCTGACGCTGGGCTGTACCGGCGTCAAGCGTACCACCGGCCAGCATCCCGGCGGCATGGTCGTCGTGCCGGACACCTATGAGATCTACGATTTCTGCCCCATCCAGCACCCGGCGGACGATGTGGCGGGCGGTCTGCTGACCACCCATTCGAGTTCAAGTACCTCCACGACACCCTGCTCAAGCTGGACGAGCTGGGCCACGATATGCCCACCTTCTACAAGTATTTCGAGGAGTACACCGGCATCCCCGTGGACAGCATCCCCATGAATGACCCCAAGGTCTACAGCCTGCTCACCAGCCCGGAAGAGCTGGGTGTGACGCCGGAGCAGATCGACAGCCAGACCGGCACCTTCGGCATCCCCGAGATGGGCACCAACTTCGTGCGCGGAATGCTGGTGGAGGCCCGTCCCAAGAATTTCTCCGAGCTGATCCAGATCTCGGGCCTGTCCCACGGCACCGACGTCTGGACGGGCAACGCCGACGAGCTCATCCGCAGCGGCACCTGCACCATCGCGGAGGTCATCGGCTGCCGTGACAGCATCATGCTCTACCTGCTCCGCAAGGGCCTCGAGCCCAAGATGGCCTTCGACATCATGGAGGCCGTCCGTAAGGGCAAGGTGGCCAAGGGCGGCTTTGCGCCCGGCTGGGAAGAGGCCATGCGGGAGCACGATGTGCCGGACTGGTACATCGAGAGCTGCCGCAAGATAAAATATATGTTCCCGAAAGCCCATGCGGTGGCCTACCTGATGTCGGCCATCCGGCTCATGTGGTTCAAGCTCTACCACCCGCAGGCGTTCTATGCGGTGTACTTCACCGTCCGCGGCGATGACATCGACTATGAAGCCGCTGTGGGCGGCGCGGCGGTGGCCCGCGCTCACATGAATGAGGTGAAGCGCCGCCTCAAGGAAGAAAAGAACGCCAAGGACGAGGACGTGCTCGTCTCGCTCCAGCTGGTCAACGAGATGCTGGTGCGGGGCTACGAGTTCCTGCCCATCGAGCTGGGCAAGAGCCGGGGCTCCAAATATGTGGTGGAGGACGGCAAGGTGCGCCTGCCCTTCTGCTCCCTGAAGGGTCTGGGCGGTGCCGCCGCCGATGCGCTGGAAAACGCCACCCTCCATGGGCAGGAGTACCTCTCCATCGAGGAGCTGCAGCAGGCCTCCGGCGTTGGCAGCAGCATCATCGACCGCCTGCGTCAGGTGGGCGCTCTGGGCGACCTGCCCGAGAGCAGTCAGGTGAGCTTTTTCAAAATTGCAGCAAAAAACGACCTCTGCAGCCGGATGGACCGGAAGCAGAGGCCGTTTTGTTATACGATCAAGTTTCTGAACAGGGGAGCAGCTTACTCCACGCTGATCATATAGTAGTAGACCGGCTGACCGCCGCGGATGTGGCTGACCTCAACGTGGTTGGGGCATTTTGCCTTGACGATCTCGGTCACCTTCTCGGCATCCTCGTCGGAGACGTCGCAGCCGGAGATGATGGTGACGAAGCTGGAATCCTTCTTGCACATACTGCGGGCCAGACGATAGGTGGCCTTGGTGATGTCGTTGGAGGTGAAGACGATCTTGCCGTTCTCCAGGGCCATGATCTCGCCCTTCCGGATCCGCTTGCCGTCGTACTCGCTGTCGCGGGCGGCGTAGGTGATGAGGCCGGTGGAGACCTTATCGGCGGCAGACATCATGTTGATGGTGTTGGCCTCGACGGTAGCAGAGGGGTCGAAGTTCAGCAGAGCGGTGATGCCCATGGGGACGGTGCGGGTGGGCAGAACGACCACCTGACGGTCAGCCAGCTTCTGGGCCTGCTCAGCAGCCATGATGATGTTCTTGTTGTTGGGCAGAACGAAGACGGTCTTGGCCGGGACGCTCTGGATGGCGGCAAGGATGTCCTCGGTGGCGGGATTCATGGTCTGACCGCCGGAGACGACAGCGTCAGCGGCCAGGTCGGTGAAGACAGCCTTCAGGCCCTCACCGGCGGCGACAGCAACGAAGCCATAGTCGCGGCTGGGGTCAACGGCAGCGTAGACGAACTCGCTGGCGGGGTCGGGCTTCTTCTCGGCGGAAGCCTGCTTCTCGAGGCTCTTGCCCTGCTTCTGGCGGGCCAGGAACTGCTCGTGCATATTCTCGATCTTGAAGTTGGTGAGGTAGCCGTACTTGATGGCCTCGCTCAGGATCTTGCCGGGGTCGGCGGTGTGGACATGGAGGTTGATGACGTCATCGTCCTCGATGCAGACGACGCTGTCGCCGTTGGACTCGGCGAAGGCGCGCATCTTTGCGGCGCTTGCGCCCTCGTTCTTGTTGATGAGGAACTGGGTGCAGTAGCCGTTCTTGATGTCCTCGACCTTCATCAGGTCGTCGGTGAAGACGCCCTTGCCGGCGTTCTCGGTGGAGAGCTTGGCCTTGTTGGGGACAGCCTCGCCGCCGGCCACGATGTCCTCACCGTGGAAGACCTTGCCCATGCCCTCGAAGATGATCATGATGCCCTGGCCGCCGGCGTCCACGACGCCGGCCTTCTTCAGGACGGGCAGCAGGTTGGGGGTGTCCTCCAGAGCCTTCTGACCGGCGGTCATCACGACGTCCCACAGCTCGGCCACATCCTCTTTGCCGCAGGCAGCAGCTTCCTCGGAGGCGACGCGGGCGACGGTCAGGATGGTGCCTTCGGTGGGCTTCATGACAGCCTTGTAAGCGCCCTCGACGCCCTTCTTCAGTGCAGCCACGATGTCGGCGGCGTCAGCCTCCTTTTTGCCCTCCAGAGCTTTGGAGAAGCCGCGGAACAGCAGGCTGGTGATGACGCCGGAGTTGCCGCGGGCGCCGCGCAGCATGGCGGAGGCGGCGGTCTTTGCGGCCTCGCCCACGGTGCAGCTGTCGTCCATGGCCTGCAGCTCACGGACGGCTGAGCCGACGGTCATGCCCATGTTGGTGCCGGTGTCGCCGTCGGGGACGGGGAACACGTTCAGCTCGTCCACGCGGGAGCGCTGGTTGTTGATGTTGTTTGCGCCGGAAATAATGGCGTCGCGCAGGATCTTACCAGAAATCATTGCTTTTTACTCCTTATATCTTCCCGGTACCCCCCGGGCGGGCTTTGTCTCATCAGGCAACCACGTCATCGACCGATACGACCACGCGGGCGACTTTCAGGCCGGTGGCCTGCTCCACCTCGTCCTTCACGCGGTGCGAGATGGAACGCGCGGCGGTGGAGATGTTCAGCCCGTAGCTGACGGCAATGTGCAGCTCGATCACGAGACGGCCCTCTTCCTGTGTGACACGGACGCCCTTGGCCGAATCGTCCACGCCGCGCACGGCGCTGCGGACACGGTCGGTCAGATCACGGGGGGCCATTGCGGCCACGCCGTAGCATTGTTTGGTTGCCTCGCCCACGAGCGTGGAAAAATACTCGGCTGAGAAGCTGACATCTCCCAGCGGGAAACGGGAAGTGATCATAGTCGCTCTGCTCCTTTTATTCATTATGATACCCCGGTCCGCACGGCGGCGGGGCGGTGCGCGGGCCAAAGAAGGCGGCGTACCACTTTTATTATACAACTTTATGAGGAAGCTGTACAGCATATAATTGCTGACAGAAAGAAAAAAGTCAGGCGCGGCTTACCCGTCTCGGTCTGTTTCGACACCGCAAAGCCGGTATACTGGAAGACAGAGCCGCAAAGGGCCGCGTTCCTGTTGTTAGTATAGCACAAAATTCTTCGCAGTGCATCCATTTCGTGAATATTTATCCGACAAAACAAAAGATGATTGTGAATAAAAATATAAAAGATGACGCAGGCATCTTTATCTTACTATGAAAAAGTGCTAAAATCTAAGGTGGCAAGAGTAAGACTGTATCCGGCACAGGATGCCGGGGCATTCGGCTGCCAAGGTGCTGAAGACAGGAATTTGCTGCGGCTGCACAGGAGCTGCGGCCCGGCGGCGGAAAAGTTCACAATAGGAGTTGTTTTCATGAATATTCTGTTTTTCCTTTCCCCCAAGCAGGACCTGATGTATGTGTACGATGACTTCACCCTCCGCCAGACGCTGGAAAAATGGGAGAACAACCGCTACGCATCCATCCCGGTGCTCAACCGCAAGGGAGAGTATGTGGGGACCCTGACGGAGGGGGACATCCTCTGGGGGTTGAAAAAGTTCCACGGCCTCGACCTTGAGGCGGCAGAGGACATCCCCATCCGGGAGTTTGACCATAAGCGGGACTACAAGGCCGTCACGGTCACCACGAGCATGGACCAGCTCATCGAGGCGGCCATGAACCAGAACTTCGTCCCCGTCGTGGATGACCGGGGAATGTTCATCGGCATCGTCCGCCGTCAGGCCATCATCCGCTACTGCTACGACCGCTCCCGCGCTGCCGCCACAGAGCAGCGCAGAAAGCCCGAAAAGCAGGAAAAACGAGTCCCGGTCTCTGCCGGGGTGCAGTAAAACAGGAAAAGGCCCCGCCGCTCTGC
>ENA-OQJN01000286-OQJN01000286.1-human-gut-metagenome-genome-assembly--contig:-NODE-286-length-23631-cov-3.463964_pt1 | contig 23631 bp, 23 predicted proteins | sample MGYA00242610_ERZ504777 | MGnify/ENA primary metagenome ERZ504777 (study PRJEB26092, sample SAMD00036350) | human gut metagenome | host: Homo sapiens | study: EMG produced TPA metagenomics assembly of... | reverse complement strand
CTACGATAAGGAAAATAAAACAAAAAAAGCAATTGACAATATATCGCTTTCAATTAAGCCAAATGAAACAGTTGCATTTGTCGGACAGTCCGGCGGCGGTAAAACCACGCTTGCAAACCTCATAAGCAGATTTTTTGATGCAGATGAGGGAGAGGTGTTTATCGGCGGTGTAAATGTCCAGAACATTGACAAAACCGTTTTGATGAATACAGTATCATTTGTTTTCCAGAACAGCCGATTAATAAAAGGCACAATTCTTGATAATGTCAAAATGGCAAGACCTGACGCTGCAAATGAAGAAGTACTTCAAGCTATTCACAAAGCACAATGTGATGACATAATTAAGAAATTCCCCGAATGTATCAACACAGTAATCGGAACACACGGCACATACCTTTCAGGCGGTGAACAACAGAGAATCAGCATTGCAAGAGCTATTCTCAAAAATGCTCCTATTCTTATTCTTGATGAAGCTACCGCTTTTGCAGACCCCGATAACGAAGCTAAAGTTCAGCAGGCAATCAATGAACTTGCAAAGGATAAAACAGTTATTATGATTGCACACAGACTTTCCACCATTGCAAATGCCGATAAAATCTATCTTCTTGAAAACGGCAAGATTGCCGAATCAGGTACAAATGACGAACTCGTTGCAAAAGGCGGCATATATGCAAAAATGATGAAAAACTATGTTTTATCAGTAAACTGGAAAATTTCAAAGGAGGGTAAATGATGATTAAAAAACTTCAGCATAAATTTGCTCTTTCGGAAAGAGGCGCAAAAGACCTTATTCAAGGTATAATCGCCTGTGCTGTACAGAACATTTCATTTATGTTTCCTGTAGGTTTACTTTACTTTTTCGTAAATGATTTGCTAAACGGCGGCATAAACCCGAAAAAATATGGTTCTACATTGTGGGATGTATCATAGCACTTGCTCTGATTTTTGCAGTAACATATTGGCAGTACAATTCAACCTTTCTTGCAACATATGTAGAAACAGGCACAAGAAGAATTACGCTTGCTGAAAAGTTAAGGAAAATCCCTCTGTCATTCTTTGGCAAAAAGACCTTGCCGACCTCACAAGCACAATTATGGCAGACTGTACATACCTTGAAACAGCATTTTCTCATTTCATCCCGCCGTTTATCGGAGCTATGATTTCAACCGTAGTAATCGCAATCAGCCTTTTCTTTTTTGATTGGAGAATGGCAATTGCTTCTCTTTGGGTTCTTCCGGTTGCATTTGCGATAATCGGCTTGTCATCAAAAGTTCAGAAGAGTTTAAACCGCAAGTCAATGGATGCTAAAATGGTTTGTGCAGACGGAATTCAGGAATGTATCGAAACAATTCAGGACTTAAAGGCAAATAACGCCGAACAGTCATATATGGCAGGCCTTGACACAAAGATAGACAATGTAGAAAAACGCTCAATAATCAACGAATTCGGCACATCAACATTTGTTGTATCCGCAGGACTTGTCCTCAAACTCGGCATTGCCACAACAGCACTTGTCGGCTCAATTTTGCTCGTAAACGGACAGCTTGATGTACTTACATTCTTTATGTTTTTGCTTGTTGTATCAAGACTCTATGATCCAATGCAGTCTGCTTTACAGAACCTTGCCGCAATCATCAGCACAAACACGAATGTTGCGAGAATGAACGAAATTCTTGATCATGATGTTCAGACAGGCAACACAAGGCTTACAAATAAAGGCTATGATGTTAAATTTAAAAATGTAGAATTCTCATACAACAACAAAGATAATGTTCTCAAGGATGTTTCGTTCACAGCTAAGCAAGGCGAAGTTACCGCACTTATCGGCCCATCAGGCGGCGGTAAAACTACCGTATCAAGACTTGCCGCAAGATTCTGGGATATTAACAAGGGCAAAATCACCGTGGGCGGTATGGATATTTCCAAGATTGAACCCGAAACTTTGTTATCACTTTATTCAATCGTTTTCCAAGATGTAACCCTCTTCAACAATACGATTATGGAAAACATCAGACTCGGCAAAAAGGACGCTACAGATGAGGAAGTTCTCCTTGCCGCAAAACTTGCAAACTGCGATGAATTTGTTTCTAAACTTCCCAACGGTTATAATACCGACATTGGTGAAAACGGCTGTCAGCTCTCAGGCGGTGAAAGACAGCGTGTTTCAATTGCACGAGCATTTCTTAAAGACGCTCCGATTATCCTCCTTGATGAAGCTACAGCATCACTTGATGTAGAAAACGAAACTCTTATTCAAACAGCTCTTTCAAAACTTATCAAAAATAAGACCGTAATTGTAATTGCTCACAGAATGAGAACAGTTGCAGGTGCAGACAAAATTGTAGTTTTGTCAGACGGTGTTGTTGCAGAAGAAGGTACAGCAGAAAGCCTTAAAAAATTGAACGGAATATTTGTTCATATGATGAACTTACAGTCCGAAAGCAGTAATTGGAAACTCAATTAAATATAACCACTAAACGCAAAAGGAACAACTATAACGTTTGTTCCTTTTCTGCGTTGACATATTAAAAACAATACTGTAATATTATTTTATAGGATAACGGAGGGATGAATGTGATTGACCTCAACAACATTGAAAAATACAGAGAAAACAATCGAATAGAGGCCAAAAAGGCAACAGGCGGATTACCTAAAAGCTTGTGGGAAACATATTCATCCTTTGCAAATACACTCGGAGGAATTATACTTTTAGGTGTAGAAGAATACAGGGACAAATCACTTCATCCCGTAAATCTTCCCGATCCGGATGAACTTATTGAGGAATTTTGGGAGATAGCAAACGATATTCAAAAAGTAAGCACAAACATTCTTTCATATGATGATGTTTATGTGCAAAAAATTGAAGAAAAGCATATTATCGTTATTACAGTGCCAAAAGCAAAAAGATTTGACCGTCCCGTGTATCTTGACGGCAGCATTCATAATTCATACAGAAGAAATGGCGAGGGTGACTACCGTTGTACACTCGACCAAATTAACGCTATGGTGCGTGATTCCGAGATTAAAACACAGGATATGAATGTCATCGAAAGCATGACTGCTTCCGTATTTAATACCGATTCACTCCATAGCTACCGAATAAAAATGTCAACTGTTAAGCCAAATAATCGGCTTCAAAATTTGTCGGATAAAGATTTCTTGCAGGCAATAGGAGCAATCGAAGTAGGGGAAAACCTTTTGTTTCACCCTACAGCCGCAGGACTTCTTATGTTCGGTAAGTCAAAATTTATCAAAAAAGAATACCCGTACTATTGTCTTGAATATAAGGAAACAACACAAGATGATAAACACACAATCATTTCATCAGATTTAAATTCTGACTGTGAAAACCTTTATGATTTCTTTATAAAGGTCTTTGAAAAAATTTCATCCGATATAAAACTGACAGCAAACATAAAATCAGACATTACACCGATTACAACTGCCTTACAGGAAGCTCTTGCAAACTGCCTTATAAATGCCGACTATTATGGTTCAAACGGTGTTGTTATTATAAAAGATGATGAAAGCATTACAATATCCAATCCAGGCGGATTTAGAGTTGAACTCGATGCCGCAAGAGCGGGCGGTATATCCGACCCCAGAAACACGGCAATTATGCGTATGTTTAATTTGATAGGAATCGGCAGTAACGACGGATTCGGTATTTCTAATATTTTCTCCGTTTGGAAAAGTCACAAACTTGTTCTGCCGGTCATTGAAGAAAGTTTCAACCCCGAAAGCATCACCCTAAAGCTCTCGTTTGTTCCTGAAAGCAAATCAACTAAAACTCAAATTTTACAAAATCGTCCCGATATTGAAACAGACAGACAGGATGCCGTAATTTCATACATTACTGACAACATCACGGTAACTTCAAAAGAAATTTCCGAACTTCTCGGAATAAGTCATAAAAAATCGAAGCAACTTCTTCACAAACTTATGGCAAAGGATTTTGTTATAATCAAAAACGGAAAATACACCCTAAAAGCATAGAAGGAACTTAATCAAATTTCGGAACAGCAATCCGCATAAGCGTTGCTTATAATTGCTAGGTTGCTTATTTTTGAGAAAATAGTCTGCAGTAAATAAAATCCAAAAGATAAATATGCCTATATCTGCCTTTCATGTGCCGCAACAGGGCTGTTCATGACTCTGCTGTTGCAAAGTCTTGCAAGACAATTCCGCAGGTGCAGTTGTGCCGATTTATAATTTGAGTATGGTTGTTTCAATAATCTTTTCGTACATGATTTTCAAAAAAAGTGTCCGCAAAATCAAACATAAGTATTCATATAATATTCGCAGTCACTTACTTAAACTTTTACGGATTAAATTTAAAATTTACAAATTTGTGTAATTTTACTTGACAATCGCACAAAAAACAAGTACAATAAACAAGGTTAATCGCCAATATTCGGAGACGTATCGAAGTGGTCATAACGGACATGACTCGAAATCATGATGCCCCTTGAGGGACGAGGGTTCGAATCCCTCCGTCTCCGCCACCTAAAAAGCCTGTAATCAAGCCGATTATGGGCTTTTTCTTATACCTTTTTCTAAGAGTAAGTGATCAAAGCAGACTTTTGTTTTTCTCTCCGGATTTTCGGCTTAGCCCTCCCTCCAACGACTTCCGAAGTCGCCACCCTCCGGTAGAGCAAGCCCTGTCTCCGGTGATTTTAGACTTGTAATCCAAGTGGGCGTAGATGTTCGCCGTGGTGGTAAAATCGCTGTGCCCCAGCCACTCCTGAATGTGCTTGAGGGGAACGCCGTTGGCTAGCAGCAAGCTGGCACAGCTGTGACGCAAATCGTGAAAGCGCATCCAGCGCAGGCCGTGGTCCTTCAAGAATTTTGGGAATGCCGAGGTCAAATAATTGGCCCGCATCTGCTTTGCCCTCAAAAAAGCCCCGGAAATCAAGGCTTTCTCGGCGCTTAATGTTCGACGCTGCGCCGCCGTCTGGCAGAGTCCACCTTCTGCTTGCGTCGGATGGAGCAGCCACATTCCGGGCAGTATTTCTGCCGGTTGCTACTGGGTGCAAAGGGCTTTTCACACCGTTCGCAGGTCCGTGTACGCTGCCGGAAAATATCGGCTCAGAGTACCTTGTAGGCGGGCAGAATCGCCCGCCGGAAGTACTTGCACAGCAGCAAATAGGAAATCGTCTGCACGCACACGCAGCCTTCGCCATCGTCCAACGGCAGACAGTTGCCACCGTCGTAGTTGGCACACAGCCGCCGGATCAGCCGGTTGCAGCGTGCCCTTTGGGCGGGTGTCAGGCGTTTGATCTCATCCACCCTTCTTCACATCTTTCTCCATCACATAGTTGATGACGCTGATTTTCGGGATCTTCAGCGTCGTGCCGATCTTCACGGCGTGAATGTACCCCATAGTCAATCAGCTTGTAAGCCAGCTTGCGGCTGATGCCCAGCATCTCCCGAAGCTCTTTGACAGTCACAATGTCCGGGTATTCCAGAAACATCATCTGATAAAGCTCTCTGAGTTCTCCTGTCTTCATAGGCTTGAACCTCCTTTGTCTGTTCTGAAACCGCATTTCTGCGGTGATTTTTACTTGCTGCCGCTCATCCGCATCGTTCCTGCCCCGGAGTCTCACCACGGCGTATCGCTTCTTTGGTGCGCTCGTTTATTTTTCGGGAAGTCGTGGCGTCACTTGCCGGACGCATATTCTTTGGAGGCGGCGATTCGATTTTCAAGGTACACAGTAGGACAGGTCCCCTCAATAGGTAGCCAGCGAGAAGGGCTGTTTATAGACCCCCTCACTAATCAACTGGGAAATTTTTTGAGATTTTGGCAAAGTAATTTGAAAAATTCCCTCAACTTTTCAAAAGTCCCTTCTACTTACTCTGAATAAGGGGTGCCATTTGTGGGGGGTGCTTTCGAGAAATTTCTCTAATATTTTTCTATCAGGACGCAAAAAGAGGCGCAGCCTACGGATTTCTCCGAAGGCTGCGCCTCTAAAATTTCTTTTCAATTAACTTAAAAAGTGAACAAGCACAGATGCATTTGAGTCTGGCTTATATATCAAATTGCAAGATAATGCTCTATAAAGTATATAACGGCAAAGCAGTATTCTTCATACTGATTGCCCTTATTACGCCCCTTCAGCCGAGCTATTTCGCTCGCCCATTCTATATCGAACGCTGAATCCAGCGAGGAATACGCCTCAAAAGCTGCTTTTCGCCTATGTACAATTGTACTACAATCCAAGTTCAATATTTCAATCGCTTTTTGAGCATCTGTAGTTCTTCCATAGATATGCCCTTCATCATCATATGAAAATAACGACTCAACATTTTCATCCAACGGAGTGACAGGAATGATGGAATCGTTTTTCTTATCATCACAATGAGATGGGAATAATTTCTTTTCCCGCTTTGGCCTTCCGGTCCTTTCTTGCTTTCCGCCGTCGCACGAACATACTAGATTTGTATATACTAATTGAAGGTGCGTATATCGTTTATCTCCCTTTGGTAATAGATGCTCGATAACGGAATGATGGTCTGGGGAAATGCGCTTGCCACAATAACAACAAATATCACCTTGCTCATCCGCCAATTGCTGTTTCAACTCGCTCTTTACATTTGAAGGGAGATCATCAAAATTAGCACCTGCAGTTCCTCTGTAGCGCTCAAGCGATTCTGGTGGTTTTCTTTTCTCTATATATTTCATTTAGTCACCCATCCTCGAAAGCAAGTGCCCTGCCGTTACCCAAAAAGGATCATCCCTTGATAGTAGCTCACGAAGTGTATTTTCGTGTATAAGAGCGTCTTTCTTGTTTCCGTGAATAACAGAATTTCTAAAATCTCGCATTGCCTTTTCGACATCTACAGGTCTTTTCCCGACATCCATAATCTCTTCCAACACCTCTGTAATGTCCCGGTTAAAAGTGTCGGCAGATGGCTCAAAGACCTGTCCGTCTTTCAAAATCCGTATGTTTTCTTTTCTCATCTTTCCAAGTGTTAAGGGAGAATGTGTAGTAAATAACACTTGTCCTGTGATCTCAATTTCGGAAATAATCTCTGCAAATCTACGCTGCCAGTTCGGGTGAAGAAACGAGTCAAATTCATCAAGGAGAAACAGAGCTCGATATTCCTTAGTTGCTTCTAATAAGCAAAGAAGCTGAGCAAGTTGCTTTTCGCCTTCGCTTAGCATTTCTAACTGCATAGAAACATCATCTTTTATGACATTAAATCGGATTTCTTTTAGAATATCTGCCTGTAAGAGAAGCTCTAGCTTAGCAAAAAGGTCAAAGCAATTTTCGGAATCAATTCTAACATTTGCAATGTTATCTACTGTAATCGTGGCACTGTCTTTATTGCTTATATTTAATACGCCCATCTCCACCAACTGGCTCAAAACAGCGGCAACCGTCCCTTGCGCGTTCCAGAAAGAATCATTGGTTATAGGCGCTGATTTACTCCAAGTCGGGCGTTTTAATACAAACTCAACTGGTCCCCCAATACTCTCTATTCCTACCAAGTCGCAAATATTTTCAAAAGAATTACTCTTATAAACAGCATTTGCAAGCATAGCCGCAGGAAACTCTCTTAATCCAACAAATGATATATACTTAAGAACCGTTTCACCATTGTTTTTAAGTGCTTTTTGAAAACGCCTTGTCAATATATGTGTCTGAAATATTCTTCAAACGCTCTGTCTCGCCACAGTAATATAGAAAAATTCCGCGTGGAAGAGAAAACCGCCGTTCAGCCTTCCTTACATTTTTTCCATCCTTGGTGAAAATCATACCACCTCGGTTAGAAATCCGGTATTTGCTGTTGTTTATCCAATAGCAAATATCATATATAAAGTCAATTGTCTGTTCATTGTATACCGCAGCAAATGCAATGGCCAATGCCTCAAGCACATTGGATTTTCCGCTACCATTATTGCCTATCAGTGCATTGACCGAAGACCCCTCATTGAAGGTTACTTCGAAGTCTTTAAGATTTTTGTAACTATCAAGATAAATATAATCAAGCTTCATTTATTCACCCACCTGACTAATCCAATCACGAATATTGGTTCCAATACGCTTGAATTCCGATGGCAATAATCTTCTTTGACTGGGGGATTGATCCAAAAAATCATAGTAACGCTGTGTTGGCTCACCTGCGTCAGTTAGCAGTCCAAGAGCTTTGAGAACTCCAGTAATCAGCCGATCATTGCTGCTTTTATATCCCAAATCCTCAAGGAACTTATTCGTAAATCTCTCTGGTGCCCGCGCGCCCAAAATAGAATTCATTATTCCTTCAAAGTTCTTGGTGCTTGTTAAATATGATGTTGTGAGTGCCATATTTATCCTCTCCTTATTATTTCTTTCAGCAATTCCACCGCGCTCTCCTCGCTTGGGTCATTCGTACCCAGTTCACCGCGAAAGGCACAGGCGAGAATGGATTTTTTCATCAGATCAATCTGGTCAAGGACTGCCTCGGCGGCTTCTTTAGCCTGCTGTTCTTTCGATAGCAACTTCTGTATTACAGATATTATCTTTTCCTGCTCAGGGATACTGGGAACATTAAACGAATAGGCTCCAATCTTTTTTGCATTGATATTAGATTGGTTCACTCCATCCGTTTTAACCGAATTACAGTATTTTTTCGCATCAAGAGTGTTCAATGCATAGTTCAAATAGTCACCTATTATTTTATCGTGATCATAGTCCAGCTTAATAAGGTAACCTGCGTAAATGGCTGGATGCTCACCACGATAGATTGCTGTTTTCCCAACAAGCGCTGCACTATTTGTTCGGTTGAAAAGAACATCTCCGGGGTAAAGCTTATACTTTTCTATATCGTCTGGATCTTTCGAATAAGCCAAGTCTGACCAGTCGATTTCACCTTGCTGCAAATTGCCCATCCTAAGTACAACCACATTGCCAGATGCATCAGACTTCTTTGCAGTGCCGTATTTTAATGAAATACACAGCTCACCCACACTCTTTTTTTCCCAACTATCCATCCTCACACCATGTTCTTCCCGCCATTTCGCAGTCAGTTCACCGGTGAAGGCTTTATGCAGAATAGCAGCTTTACGGGTTTCAAAGCTATCCACCACGGCCTGTGCCTTTTCCTTGGCCTCATCCAGCTTGGCAAACAGACTTTCAATGCGGTCAACAATGCGCTGCTGCTCGGCTAAAGGGGAAACCGGTAACGGGATGGTTTTCAAATCCGTTTGTTAAATTTCGGAACGGCCGTACCAGTTGTAATGGATTTCAACTCTTCAAAACCGATGGGAGATAACAGGAAATAGTACATCCAATCATAATCACGACTGTTATAACACTTTACCATCACAGAATTTGACGCAAGTGTCATTGGCCGATCAAAATAAGGAACACGAAAAACCTTTCCTACTGAACCAATATTGCTTAATATTAGTTCTCCACCGTGTAATGTTGATTTTGAAAGGAAATCATATCCGTGTTTGTCTGTGTAGGTTAGTGACTTTGTAAAGCCATTTGCAAAATCCTGAGTTTTAACCATCAAAGCATAGTTTTCGTCTTTGAAAATGCTGACATTTGCTTTCAGGCTCGCAAAGCTTCCGTTTGCCACATAATCCGTTACATAGTCAACATAATTTCCGAGCCTTGTCCAACACCAATTCTCCGGCAATTTATACGGCCACTCCCAATCCGGCACCAAGGCCGCCTGCAAACGCTCTTCGGGCGTGAGGGCGGTTTCTTTTTTTGCTCTTGCCATCACTTTTCCTCCGTCAGAGCACGAAGCTCACGCACAACACTTTTCAGCAGATCGACCGCTTCTTCCAGATTCGTAATCGCTTCCTCGCCGCTTTCTACAGGGTCAGGGAGATCGTCATAATCCACGATGGAGTCGTCGCGGATCAAGCCAAGGTCAAGACTATCGTCCGGATTCTTGGCGATCTCCTCACGAGTGAATTTGCTCCAGCGCTCGCCCGTGCGCTTGGATGGGTCTTCGTATCCTGCCACGAATTCATCAAAGTCACTCTTACGCAGCTGCCGGGTCTTACCAAAGCTGTCCATATTGGTGCGCATATCGTAGAACGCAACCTCGATGGTGTTATCCTGCTCGGTTGTCCCGCGGGTAAAGAACAGCACATTGGTCTTGACGCCCTGTGCATAGAAAATGCCGGTAGGCAGGCGCAGAATGGTGTGCAGGTTGCAGAAATTCATCAGCTCTCGGCGCACGCTGGCACCGTCACCGGCAGCAAACAACACATTATCCGGCAGTACCACGGCACAGCGGGCCTTGCCGTCCGTCTTCAGACTGCGATAGATCACCTGCAAGAAGTTCAGCTGCTTGTTGGAGGTCTGAAAAGAAATATCATCTCGGGTCGCACGCTCGCCGCCCTTTTTCGTGCCAAAGGGCGGATTGGTCAGAATGACATCAAAATCTTTCAATCCCTTGGCGCTTTGTGCGAGAGAATCCCCCAATGTGATATTGGCATTCATATTGTGCAGATAGGCATTCATCAATGCCAAGCGATGGGTCTCGTGTACCAGTTCCACACCGTTGAACGCTTTGTTCTGCTGGAAATCTGCCTGACGGTCAGTGAGTGCATATATATCGTTATGCGCATTGACATAGCGGTTGGCTGCAATCATAAAGCCAAAAGTACCGCAGGCCGGGTCAAAGCACTTGTCGCCCAGCTGGGGTTTGATGAGCTCCGTCATCACATCGATCAGCACACGAGGGGTGAAGTACTGACCGGCACCGGACTTCTTCTCATTGGCGTTTTTCTCCAAGAGTCCTTCATACAGGTCGCCCAGACCTTCCTCTTTGGCCTCATACCAGTCCAGTTTGTCAATCTCCGTGATGATTTTTTCGAGGTTTTTCGGCTCCTCGATGCTGGAGGATGCGTTGGCATAAATCTGCGCCACGCGGCCAACGGATTCTTCTCCCAGCTTGCTAAGCAGCGTATAGTAGTGCTTTTTCAGGTCAATGCCGGAACGGCTGGTCAAAGAGCCCCAACGATATGCTTTGGGAATATCCTTATCTGCACCGGTCTCATCGGCCATTTTCAAAAACAGAATGTAGGTCAGCTCTGTCACATACTGGTGATAAGTAATACCGTCATCCCGCAGCACATTGCAGAGGTTCCAAAGTTTCTGTACAATATCTTGCGTACTCATTTAAGCTGCTCCTTCGTAAATATAAGTGTTGATCTCGCGGATGATCTCCGCAAGCTGCCCGCCAAACTTCTTGTTAAAGCGTGCGAAACCGCCATCCATCTTGAACGCCGGTGCCTCAAAGGTCTCGGTATTGAGGATGCTCTCGTGTAGCATATATACCTTGATCTTTTCCAGCAGATCCAGCTGCATTTTGTTAAAGTGATGCGCCGAAATCAGTTTAGAAAAGGCCATTTTCACGCGGGCATCGTGGTTCACCAGCGGCGTTTTAAGTACAGCCCGACGAACAAAGGCGATAATGTCTGCCACGATCCGTTCATTGCTCACCGCACTGGCCGCTTCATTCAAGCTGCTCTCGGTGAAATTCTCCTTTATCCAGTTCCAGCTTTAACTCCCGAAAGCTGCGCCCGGGTCATATCGCTGGGGGCGTGTGCAGGCTATGCGGATCGCTTCGATACGGTCTTTTGTTCTCATTGACATAGGCCACAAAAGAGTCCAGATAATCCTGCGGTTTTTCCGTGTCACCATAGCCGCGGGTCGTTTCCAAAAGAGTATCTTCCTTTTCGGAATAGTAATGTCCGTCGCTTTTTGCCCTTCAGGTTGTCAAACCAAAGCAGAAAATCCTTATCCTCCCGGCAGCGCTGCACAAAGGCGTTCTCTGCACAGCTTTTCAATTCCTTCGCATATTCCCGAATTGTTTTTTCGCCCAAGCGCTCGGAAACATCATACTTTTGCTCATCGGTCAGATTGTTGCTCTTACGCTGCAATCTTGCCAAAATGCGATCTTTGACAGGTTGCTTGCTGGCCTCACCCCGGACGGAACAAATCCTCCAACAATTCAGCCATTGATTTGCTGACGGAGACTGACTTCATATTGGAAGTGTCGTCCAAATCCTCGTACACGCGAACTGCATCGAAGATATTGAAGTGCGTCTTTCCGATTTCCGGGCAAAGGCGAGTAGCGCGTCCCAGCATCTGCTCAAAGAGGATCCGGCTGTTGATCTTGCGCATAAACACCAAATTACAAATGGCCGGCACATCGATTCCGGTAGTCAGCAGGTCGACTGTTACGGCAATGTTTGGGTACTGGTTGTTCTTGAACTGCTTGATCACCTGCAAAATCTTCTTTTTGTTGCCGCCGGCAGTTTTGCCCGTGATTTTCATAATGGCATCATTGGAAATGCCATAGGGCTTGTAAATTTCTCGGAGCGTATCCACAATACGGTCAGCGTGTGCATCATTCACCGCAAAAATCAGCGTCTTTTCTCCACTTTCCGGATTCAGGTAGGTCGACACCTCTTCCAGCACCTTGCGAGTATGATCCGGCAGAACAATTTTGCGGTTGAACTCCGACACATCGAAATCCATTTCATCGTCCAAAACTGCACTGTTCAAAAGTTCATTGGTGTTAGGGTCATATTGCGCCAAGGTTTCACCCTTCTTGAACTTTGCGTCATTTTCAATGAAATCCGTATTAATCAGATATGGAGGGTCGTGATCCACCAGCCAGCCATCGATAACCGCCTCACGGTAGCTGTAGGTATAGACCGGCTTCCCGAAAATCTCGGTCGTGTGCAGGGCGGGCGTAGCAGTCAAGGCAACTTTCACCGCATCGAAATACTCGATAACCTGCTTGTACTTGCTCATATAATCATCTTGATTATCGTAGAGGATTTCTTCTTCCGTCATTTCACGGTCAAGAATATAGCCTCGGTGGGCTTCGTCCACAATAATCAAATCAAATGCACCGGGCATCAAATCCGGTTCTTCTGCCAAAATCGTGCGTTTCAAAAGCCCCTGCACCGTTGAAATGCTGACCTTGGTTTCCAGATTGATGATGTTGTCATCGATCGCTTTGATCTCATATATTTTGTCCAGCGTCAGCAGTTCCTTCAGCTTGACATCTTTGAAGGTGTCCATTGCCTGCTCACCGAGGGACACTCGATCCACAAGGAAAAGAATACGACGGAAACGCTTGGATTCCAGCATCTTGTAGATAAGCCCCAGAACAGTACGGGTTTTGCCCGTTCCGGTGGCCATTGCAAGCAAGGCCGTTCTCTTGCCGTCAACGATCGCCTCTGTTGCCTTATCAACGGCCTTGATCTGGTAGTCGCGCAGATTCAACCCATTAGGATCTGTCATAAACGAATTATCTGCCGCAGCCAGTGCTTGATTGGCAGCCTCCGTATTCTGACTAAGCTTTTCCATCAGGTCACTCGGACTAAACCAGTTTCGAATGGGATACGGTTGATTTTCCTGTTCCCGGACATCCAAAAACCAAATACCGGACTTAGTCCGCAGTTGCTCTAAATACGCCCTGCCATTTGAAGCAAAGAGGAAGGGGACCTGATAACCATTCCAGTTTCCAACCGTATGTGGAATATCCTCCGGCTTAATATGTGCAGCATAGTCCTTTACGTGCACATCGATGGTAGATGCACATCTTCCGACATCTTTTTGCATCCATCAATGCTACGAGCTTCTCGCCAACGAAGAATGCATAATCCGCATACCCGTTTTTGTAAAAGGCCGAATTGGTAGGCCATTCGCTGATGGCAATATTTCTCCCCTTTTACAGGACGCGTTCCTTTGCTGTAGCGCAGGTTCTGCGTATCAGCTTCCCATCCGGAAAGACGAAGCTGCTCGTCAATCAAGCATCTGGTCTGCGCCTCATTCCAATTCATCATAGCGGAGACAGATTCTGACCGCCTTGCGCGCTCCTTCTGCGTTTTGCCCGAAGCGGCGGTCTTGACCACGGTCAGTTGCTTCGTCAATTCCTCGATTTTCCTTTCCTGCTCGGCAATAACGGATTCCAAATCTTCGTGCGTGGTCTCGCTCGGCATAACGAACTCAGGCGCAATATATCCCCAGTCTCCATAGGTTTCCATAAACCAAACAGCAAGATTGTATGTCAAGGATAGCAATGTCTTTGCTTCGTCCACGGAGTCCATACCTATATGTACTGCCGAGTTTCTTGTCTTGCGAAGAACATATAGCGTGTTATCAATTTCGTGCGGCAATAAACCGGCTCGCTTCAAAATGCGAATTCGATTTGCGTGGGTGTTGTCAACAGCCGGTTCCGCAATATGTTCAAAAGCAAGGATTTCCTGTACTAAGCGCTCGGCAAACATTCCGAGTTTATAGATACAGGCATTGGGATCAGAATAGACATAGGTTTCTGCGGTTGCGCCGATCTGTGCCAATGCAGGCCAGTATCGATTCAGAAAATCAAAATTTGATTTCATAAGCAGTCTCCCTCAATTTTTGTTAATTCATTTAGCATTTGATGTAAGTACATCCCAAAAGTGCTGACACTTTGGAACCACCGTGCTGACACTTTGGAATTCTCACTCCTCATCCAACTGCCACTTCAACCTTTTTACCGCTGAAGGCCACGCCGTATTTATAAATCGTCCTGACCCCGGCGGTCGTCAGCTCAGTTTCGTATTTCTTATCATTGATCTGCTGCAAGGCCGTCTCGGACAGCTTTTTCAGCTTTTCGTCGCTGCAATTTTTCTCCGCTTTCAGCTCAATCAGGATGCCCGGAAGACCCTTTTGCGTGGGCTTCAGCTGAATGTCATAGCGCCCGTCGCCGGATTCCCGGTTGGAGGTCACGAAAGCGCCGCCCAGCAGGGCGCACAGTCCCAGCATAAAGCCGTGGTAGAAGTTCTCCCCGGCGGTATCGAAGGAGCTGACCGACTGGGTCAGCAGCGTCTGAATCTGCGCTTTCAGCCGTGCGTTTATCGCCGGAGAAGATGGCCTCCTGAACGGAAATCGCCGTGGACGGCGGGATCAGATTCTCTAACCTCTGCAAAATCTCCTTGTTATACACCAGAGAAATCTCCCGGTTGGGCAGGGAGACCTCGCACATAAAATCGCCGCTGAAGGAGGGCGTGGTTTTCAGTGCCTTTAGATAGCCGGTCACCAGCAGGAAGCTGTAAATGGTGGAGGGATTACTTTTGATCTGCGGATAAATCACGCCGGTGTCGATGAAGGTGGTGAAGGTCTCACCGTTGACCAGGGAGGTCAGACGGTTATAAATCTCCTCATCTGCCTGGGCAAGCACTTCCCCGATAATATCGTTGCTGCCGGTGGAGACCCAGAAGGGTCTCGGCTCACACTCGTTGCTGAAGTAGTTGACCACCGACCACGGGTTGAAAATCTCCGTCTTGCCGAAGCGGTAGCCGTCGTACCACTGGCAAATTTCGTCGTACTTATCGGCAACGCCGTAGTATTCCGCCATCTCCATCACCTCGTCAGCGGTGAAGCCGAAGTAGGCGCTGTATTTGTTGTCCAGCACGGAGTTGATGGACAGGTTGTTCATCCCGCTGAAGATGCTCTCCTTGGGCACCCGCAGAATGCCGGTGAGGAAGCCGAAGGACAGGTGCTGATTATCCTTGAACCCGCCGGAAAACAGGTTTCGCATAAACCGGATGACCTTGTCGTAATAGTCCTTCTGATAGCCCTGCTGGATGGGGGTGTCATACTCGTCGATGATGATAATGGGCGCAACGGCATAGTGCTTGTGCAGCATAGATGACAGGTCCAGCAGTGCCGAAGCCAGCTCAACCTCGCTGACTTTGCCGTCTGCCAGCTTTGCATAGGTCTTTTTGCTGTACTCGTCGCACTTATCGCTGGCCAGCAGTTCCTTGTGCCGCCGGGTCTCCTTTGCGAAAATATCCCGGATGGCCGCAAAGGTCTCCTCCCAAGTGTCGAACTTCACATCCTTGAAGGTCAGGAAGATCACGGGGTACTTGCCCTGATAATCCCGGTACTTCTGGCCGCAGGCCCAGATCTTCTTATCCTGGAAGTAGACGGAGGTATCCTTGTCGCTCTTTTCAAAATAAGTGCGCAACATATCCATATTCAGCGTCTTGCCGAAACGCCGTGGGCGGGTGAACAGCGTCACCATCGGACGCTCGTCTATGAAATCCTTGATCATCATCGTCTTGTCGATATAATAGTATTCCGACGAGGCAAGGCAGTAGTTGGACACGCCGATGGGCAGGGGCAGTTTCGGCGCGCGCTCCGTCTTGCGAAAAGCGCCCGTCTTGAGCCGCTGATCCGCCGGCTTCTGCGTATCAGCGGGGATCAGCCAACGATTGCCCTGCTTTTTCGCACCGGCGATTCTCCCATTCTTGCAGAGCGTCGCAACTCTCCGCTCCGTTATATTCCAGCGCACTGCCGCCTCTCTTACCGAGATCATTTCAGCCATAGGGGATACCTCCACGTATAAAATCACAAGTACATTATACCCGAATAAAAGAACAATGTCAACAAAGTTTGGAACAATGTCGTTTCAAAACAGCATTGTTCTTTTTCTGCATATAAAACAAGCGGAGGCCATAGGCCCCCGCTTGTTCGTTACCCGTATACAATTTCCTGCATCACGGCCTCGTTTGCCCGGTTTCGGATGCTGTTCATCTTCCGCTCCCACGCCATCGGGTCATCGGCTTTCAAAGCCTCCGTCACGCCCTCGGTGTCTGCGTATTGTTCTACCAGCCGAAGAAAGAGTTCCTGCGTCTGCTCCTCGATGTCTGCAAGGTGGCCGTCCAGTATCCCGGCGGTCAGCAGGTTATAATACAATACCCGATGATGCTTCTTCAGATAAACTCGCCGCCGCTGGCCGTAAATGCCGATGGGGCGTTCTTCTTCGGGCGGTAATCAAATATCGGGTAGGCAATAGTCGCCCTGCCTTGTGTAAGTGCCGCCCAGCTGCTCAAATAGCGATTTCATATGTGATCCTCCCATTCAAAATTTCCCCGGCAGGTCTGCAATGCAAAATGCACCTGCCTTTCGATTACAGTTTAGCAAAATCGAAAAACAGGTGCGAGTATGCGAATTTTTAAATCACACATTTGTATTGTTTTAGCAACTGGGGTCAGTCGTCATCTTCATCATCAAATAAAGAATTGCGGCATTCTTCCTCTTCGTCATCGTGACGATATTCGCTATCATCCCAATTGTAAACATATTCACCTCGGTCAATACTGAAGCCATCCTTTTCGATGTATTCATATTCGCCGGACTCATAATTAAAACACCACTTGGCCATTCTTATTCATCCTCCATTCCGAGTACATAAAAAAGCATTCTAAAAGCAGAATCTTTCTTTGCCTCTTTTTTTGATACGGATGTCCCATCAAAGTAATAATCTTCTTCCGCTATGTGACATTCACAATTCCAAATGGGGTTACCATTGTCATCATATGTTTCCTTGAACTCATAAGTAGGAATGGAAAAATAACCTCTTCGAGCCAATGTTTCAAGTTGGTTAATTGCATCATCACGGTTAGGATTTTCAATTTCGTCACGGATAGATGGAAGCATATCATTTCTCTCTAAATACTCATACGCTAATTTGCAAGCAGCCATCCTTGCCTCACGGATAGACACACCAAAGCCGCAAAACACCGGTAAAGAATCAAGCAGTTTGAGGTAACAATGATATTTAAGCTTAGAATAGTTGTAATCTAATGGAAAGCTTTGATATATAGTGTTATCCTCTTTTAAATACCAAGTCGATGAGTAAGGAGCTTCTTTGTATTTGTACCAAGGAATGCACCCATTCTCGTTTATTTCCCATTCCTGAATAAGTCGCACATAATTGGTGTCGGTATCATTAATTAGAAAGTCTTCGGGAACAAGCATTGCTTCAACCACTTTTTGCAAGTCCTTCAGATTCCATCCTGAATCGATTGCAACAGCTCCGATAATAGCTTCAAACAAATCTTCTTTTACAGAATCTTCTTGGTTGATATTATTCTGTATATCGCCCTTACCCATAATAAGATATTCGGAAAAACCAAGCTCATCCATTCGGCGAGCCAATGCTTTTTTATTCACCATTCGACTTTTGATTTTAGATAGGTCATCTTCGTCATAGTCACAGCCGAAACTATTTACTGCCGGCGCTTCGTAACCCTCTTGATTACGTTTGAATTCTTGTTCCCAAACAGAAATCTTTGTTCCGTCAATCGGATCCCCATTTGCTAAATGCCCGTACTTCTGAATAAGCAGTTTAACAATCACAAAATCAAGTGCTTTGTCTCCAATGAACTCGAGCACCTCATTGTTTTCACCGCCGTTCTCTGCGGTATATGAGCGACGAGTGAAAGCTTGCTGCAACAAATCAAGATTTTTAAAATCATATCCGATTTGTCCTTGCACCATTTTCCATACTAATTCTTTTTCCATAATAAAAAATCCTTTCGGTAATGTATTTTACCAAAAGGCATAATAATAGCCTGACAAAAACACTTTCCCCGTGAGAATAGGAAATACAATGCCAAACATACATCATTAAATATAATTCTTTGTTTCCGTTTGTTTACTCGGGTTCACTTTCATAAACAGGAATAAACACTAAGATACAATGTTTCAAATTTAATGTATTATGCCTTCAAGCAAAATCATTGTATCTCATTCACGAAAAGAATGCAAGTATTATATTAAAAATCATCTCCTTTGTAGTTATCACACAAAGGAGATGCAGAAATATATTAAGTTTTATTTTCTATGCTTCATCTTCCTTTGAAAATCGTTCAGCGTTTGGATATGCCACAGGCTTTTGCGGGTGATGGAGCGGAAGATCAGGGAGCAGAAGAAATCCACAAGAAAGATTTTCGGGATACAGAACTTCAGTCACTTTTGAAAGGCTTTCAGCGACCCGCGGCTGCACCAGCTGTGGACGGTGGTCAGGGTGTAGCCGGTCAGGGTTACCACATCCTTTACCGTGACCGCATCCGGGTATTTGCGCAGCAGCTTTTCATAGTAGACGTGCATTAGCACCATTATACGCAGTATTGACAATAATGTAAACAAAAATATTAACAAAATCACGCAAAGCAAACAATTTATCAGATGGTTCGGTGATTGGCAAAATAGCCCTGCAAAAGCAAGTAAAGCGGTAGACAGCAACAGCTAATCTGAATAAATGTTGTAGTTGGCATCTCAAAAGATTATCGAACACCGTCTGAGTTGCTTCTATAAAACAGAATTTTCTGTCTGCGTGAATAACACATTTATCACAAGCTTTTTCTTTGTAACAACAAGTTAATTTATGCATAAAATATCATTGAATAAAATAACGGTTGGTGAAAAAAAGGTGGCATTGAGTACAAGAGAATTGCTTGCAAGGCTTTTAAAATGTGAGGCAGGTGGGGAAGGTGAAAACGGAATGCGTGCCGTTGCGTCGGTAATTGTAAACCGAACCCGTGTTCCAAACGGGGAATTTGCAAGAGTCAGCAAGGGCGGAGATTTCCGTGCCATAATGGAACAACCAAATCAATTTACCTGTCTTAAAACAACTGTCGGAGGACAGTATAATCCTCAGAATGTTTACAATATACGCCCTGACGAAATTCACTATAATATTGCCGATTGGGCATTGGCGGGCAATACCGATTCATCTGTCGGAAATTCAATTTTCTATTTTAATCCATTTTCAGATACCTGCCCAACATTTTTTCCGTCAAACAACGGAGTAATTTACAACAGGGTAGGGGATCATTGCTTTTATTCGCCTACCGAGGCTTATTCCAAAACATAAAGGAGCATAGCTTAATGGATAATTCTTCAAATATGGCAGTTAATACAACTCCTACGGCAAAACAGATTAATCCCGAACATCATTACGGACTTGACAAAAACAAAGCCTGCCTCAACAATTCATGTCCGTCAAACACAGCGGATATCGGATGTTATATTCCTGCGATTGACGAAATTATGCGACACAATCAGGGCGCACCGTCTGTTGCACACCCCAATATGACAGAAAAAGTTCAAAAATCAAATGACAATCCCTCGCTTGAACAGGCAAAAATAGCATATGAAGAGGGCGGAAGTACATCAGAAGAACAACCTGAAAATATAAATAAATACAGCGGAAGTCTTCAAAATATACCGTTCATTAAGAACTTAAAAAAATAGATACATCTATACCTGTTTTGCCTGCAACCCCTGCTACAACGGCGAGCTCCGGAGCCACCGTTGCAACGCCGATAAGGCAGAATATTGGAATGTCGATGAGTGATTATCAATATCCGTTTCCTGTAACAGCCGAAAGTCTGAGATATCACAACGGTTTTATGCGAACACAAATCGGAAGACGAATCACCGTTGATTTTCTCATGGGAGCAAACACAATTGTTCAGAAAACAGGCTATCTTTTAGGTGTTGCTCAGGATTATATCCTTCTAAATGAGATTGACACCAACGACATCACAACCTGTGATTACTACAATATAAATTTATAAGGTATTATTACTAAACCACAGCGGACAAAAACTAAAGTTTATTAGTTTTTGCCGCTGTTTTATTGTAATTATTTGCTATGTGTACATCATTTCATTATTTTAACATATAATTTTCTATAGTAGTAAAAATTAAAAAATTGTAAGAAATATTGAATTATTGCTGTAATTTGTGATATAATGTGGGCGTTGATGTTATCACTTCTCAATAAACAAACAACAGGTAGCTATAAGACCTGTTACATATTATTTTATCTTGGAGGAATCACCATGAAATTCTGTAAATATTGCGGAGCACAGCTTGAAGACAATGCTGTTTGCAACTGCGAAAAGTCAAGAGCCGCTCAAGCACAGGCTCAGCAGGCAAATGCACAGGCACAGCCTCAGTATCAGCAGCCTGTTCAGCCACAACAGCCACAGTATCAAAACCCTGTTCAGCAACAGTATGCACAGCCGCAAAACCCTCAGACACAGCAGTCGCCTTATGCCGTAAATAACACAGCACCCATTGGGGAAAATGCTTTTGTTAAGGCTTTAAAGAACATTCCTGTTGTGTTCACTTCATTCTTTAAGGATTCCAAAACTGTTATCAAAACAGCAAAGGCTGAAAAAGACATCATTCTCGGCGCTCTTTTCTCGGCAATTTTCTTTATTGCACTCATTCTTGGCAATATGTTTCTTATGCTTTCTATGAGCGCACTTGATTTTCCGAAAACACTTCTTGTAAGTCTTGTTACTACTATCCTTATCGGCGGCTTCTATTCTGTTATTCTCTTTGCATATGTAAAGAAATACAAAACCGAAGAAAACACAGCCAAAGCATTTATTGATTCATTCATCACATTTTCAATTGAATCTATTCCGGCATCAATCGGTTGGATTTTGGCAGGTCTTTGCGCATTAATCAACGTATATATGTTCCTGTTCTTCTTCGTAATCGTTATGCTTTACCTTGTTATTTCACTTGTAAATCAGGTAAAAGCTAATGTTCCCGAAGCAAAGAACTCTGCATTATTCACTTTAATTCTCACACTCATCGTTGCCGTTGCATTTATGATTGTATTCTTCATCGGCGCAGAACTTACTATGTGGTCATTTAACACAAGTACATTTGCAACAAGTGTTCTTACATCGCTTATCGGCGGCGGTTCATACTCTTCATTGTATTAATCTGACATACAAATTCATAACATAAAATTAACGCTCCGAATTTATTCTCGGAGCGTTTTTTATATCAGTTCACTGATTATTGAATTTGAAACAAGAAAACCTTTCGGTGTAAAGCTGATTGACTTGTCCGTAACATTTGTATAGCCGTATTTTTCATACTCTTTAGCTTTTTTGATAATGTAAGAGGGAGGGTGTATCCGAATTTTTTCTCAAATTCATAATAATTAAGACCGCTTTTCAGCCTGAGAGAGAGCATAATAAATTCCTCCTCATCTCCGCCCGTACCTTCAAAAGACAGCTTATTGTTATTAAAATCATCCATGCTTCTCGAATAAAAGAACCTTTTGCCCTCAAAAAATGAGTGTGCAGACGGACCTATGCCTATATATTCACCGCATCTCCAGTAATTGGTATTATGTCGGCTTTCATAACCCTGTTTTGCAAAATTAGAAATTTCATATTGCTTGTATCCGAGAGAATCAAGCATTTCAACAGCTCTCAGATACATTTCGGCCTGCATATCATCATCGGCAAGCTTAAGTTTATTTTGCACCTTATAAAACGGAGTATTCTCCTCGATTTTCAAAATGTATGATGAAATATGAGTAACTTCGCAATCGGCACAGAAACTGATTGATTTTTCAAGGCTTTCAATTGTCTGATTAGGAATTCCCATCATCAAATCAAGTGAAATATTATTAAATCCCGCACTTTTAGCCCTTTCAACAGAAGTCTTTGCATCATCAATGCTGTGAATTCTCCCAAGCAGCCTTAATTCATCTTCAACAGCAGTCTGCATACCCATTGAAATGCGATTAAATCCGCAGGCATACATTTTTTCAAAATCAATAGTTTTGGCGGAGTCGGGATTGACTTCAACCGTAATCTCGGCATTATTTTGAATATTAAAATTAACTTGATAAAATCAAGAATATCACAAAGTCTGTCTGCACCCAAAACACTCGGCGTACCGCCGCCGAAATATACGGTTGCAATATCTCTTTTGGCTTTTTCAGACCAGTATTTTATTTTATCTTTTAATTCAATCACATAATTATCGAAAGCGTTTTCATCTGCATTGCCGCTGAAAAAATCGCAATACGGACATTTGTGCTTACAAAACGGTATGTGAATGTAAAGACCGATAGAATTACTCATAAAAACCTCATAAATGATTTTGAGGCAGAAACACAAGTTTCTGCCTCGATTTGGAAGGTATATGAAAAATAGGAAAATCACATTAAGTCCTTCTGTACCAATATATTACAATATATTTACAAATTTGTCAAGTTTTTGTAGCAATTATTTTTCTCACATTTTCTTCATTCTTTATTGACATATACCATCCAAAAATAGTAAAATATAAAATTGTGGATATACTTAACCTCCGAAGGGAAGAAAGATATGAGTTCATTTAAAGAAGAAATCAGCAAGCGCAGAACCTTTGCGATTATTTCGCATCCTGATGCGGGTAAAACAACACTTACGGAAAAGCTCTTACTCTACGGCGGAGCAATTAACCTTGCAGGTTCGGTAAAAGGCAAAAGAACCGCAAAGCATGCTGTGTCCGACTGGATGGAAATTGAAAAACAGCGTGGTATTTCTGTTACATCATCGGTTTTGCAGTTTAAATATAACGGTTATTGCATAAATATTCTTGACACACCGGGACATGAGGACTTCTCTGAAGATACCTACCGTACACTTATGGCGGCAGACTCTGCCGTAATGGTAATTGACGGTTCAAAGGGTGTTGAGAAACAGACTATCAAACTTTTCAAGGTCTGTGTAATGCGTAATATTCCTATCATTACATTCATCAACAAGATGGACAGAGATGCCAAAAATTCTTTTGACCTTCTTGAAGACATTGAAAATGTTCTCGGAATTCACACCTATCCCGTAAACTGGCCAATCGGTTCAGGTAAGGAATTCAAGGGTGTGTATGACAGAAATTCTAAGAAAATCCTTGCTTTCACCGCTAATAACGGTCAGAAAGAAGTTGAAAAGAAAGAACTTACGCTTGACGATCCTGCCCTTGAAGATAACAATAGGCTACTATCATAAGCAGGATTTGTTTGATG
>ENA-OQJN01000285-OQJN01000285.1-human-gut-metagenome-genome-assembly--contig:-NODE-285-length-23683-cov-3.568857_pt1 | contig 23683 bp, 26 predicted proteins | sample MGYA00242610_ERZ504777 | MGnify/ENA primary metagenome ERZ504777 (study PRJEB26092, sample SAMD00036350) | human gut metagenome | host: Homo sapiens | study: EMG produced TPA metagenomics assembly of... | reverse complement strand
CCACCACCACACCTACCGCGGTGTCGACGGCGCCGATTACCAGATCCTCCTGGAAGCCGACTTCTTAGTCAATGCCTATGAAGATCAACTAAAGCCCGAAGCCATTCGGACTTTTAAAGAAAAAGTGTTCCGCACTCCGGCGGGACTCGACTTATTGAAACAGACTTATGGCGTGTAACGAAGGGAGTTTTTTTCTATGACAGCAATTGAAACATTCGTCGACATGGTCAAACATTCGGACAATATCGTCTTTTTCGGCGGCGCCGGCGTTTCCACCGAAAGCGGCATCCCCGATTTTCGCAGTACCGACGGCCTCTATAACCAGCACTATAAGTATCCGCCGGAAACGATCCTGAGCCACACCTTCTTTAAAGAACAACCGGAAGAATTCTACCGCTTCTACCGCGACAAGATGCTGGCCCTCGACGCCAAACCCAACATGGCCCACCTCAAACTGGCCGAACTCGAAAAGGCCGGGAAATTAAAAGCCATCGTCACCCAGAATATCGACGGCCTCCACCAAAAAGCCGGCAGCCAGAACGTCCTCGAACTCCACGGCAGTGTCCACCGCAACTTCTGCATGCACTGCCATAAATTCTTCGACGCCCAATATATGAAAGATTCCACCGGCGTTCCCAAGTGCGACGCCTGCGGCGGCACGATAAAGCCTGACGTCGTCCTCTACGAAGAAGGCCTCGACAACGACGTCATCGAACAGTCCCTGCACTACATCAGCCAGGCCGACATGCTGATCATCGGCGGCACGAGCCTCGTCGTCTACCCCGCCGCCGGCCTGGTCCGCTACTACCGCGGCAAAAAACTGGTCCTCATCAATAAGTCGACGACCGATATGGACAGCGCGGCAGACCTGGTCCTCCACGATGCCATCGGCGACGTCTTCAGCCACATTGAACTCTGATCGAATCATCTTTCACGCAAACGAAACAGCCCCGACAGGTTTCCTGATTAAACCTGTCGGGGCTGTGTGCTGTATATAAAGATTAAAAGTTAGGAAGCTGCTATAGCCGCAGGCTGCCAGTTTTTGCAAACGTCGACAAAACCCTTGGCGTTCGTACAGTCGAGGAGTTCATCCATGGTGAGGCGTACGGTGCTGTTGAGGCTGCCGGCAGCCGTGTACAGGACCTGATAACGCTGAAGCGACACGTCGAGGTAGACCTCGGTCCCCGCCTTTAAGAGATACGGCGAAACGGCGCCCGGCGCGTAACCGGTGACGTCTTCAACCTGGGCAAAGGGCACCATCTTGGACTTCATGCCGAATTGATGCTGATACTTCTTATTATCGACCTTGGCTTCGCCGGACATGAGGATGATGACGACTTTTCCGTCCTGTAAAAAGGACAGTGTCTTGGCAATCTGCCCGATGTCACAACCGATGACGGCTGCCGAATGTTCCGCCGTATCGCTGACTTTATCGCGGACGGTGATCCGATCGGCAAGCCCCTTCCCTGCAAAAAATAAACGAACCTTATCTGCTGTCATATTGAATTCCCCCTTGTGTTTTATCCCTTTCACTGATATGATGATAGCACCAGTTATACATACATTCAACAATTTTATTGTATGCATTATAAAAAAGAGGGATTTCTATGGCAACCTTTCACTATGATTATGAATACTTACTGACCTGGAAACCGGAAAGAGAGCGGCTCACCCGTCCGGTCTACCAGTCTCTGGCCAAAGCGCTCGAAGACGATATCGCCAGCGGGGCCCTTCCGGCCGGAACCAAGCTGCCGCCTCAGCGGGAACTGGCCAACTTCCTCGATATCCACTTTACGACCGTTACCCGGGCTTATAAAATCTGCGAACTGAAGGGCCTCATCTATGCCGTCACCGGCAGCGGCACCTTCGTGTCGGCCAGCGAAGCCAATGAGGTCACCCTGGCAGCAAATTTAGGCTCAGCGCCCCTCATCGACTTAGGCTTCGTCAGTTCCTTTGAAAGCTGCAATGAACTGTTGACGGCGACGGCCAAAAAGGCCTTGGCCCAGCAGAATTTCTCCTCCCTGGCGACTTACGACTTTCCGACCGGACTTCCCCGGCACAAGGACATGGGCCTGCGCTGGCTCGAATCCTTGGGCGTCCATACCGATGCCAATCACATGGCCATCGTTTCCGGCACCCAGAACGGCCTGGCCCTGGCCTTGCTGGCCCTCTTTTCACCGGGCGACCGCATCGCCGTCGATACCTATGCCTATGCCAACTTCATTGAACTGGCCAAAATGTACCGCCTGCGCCTGGTCCCCATCCGCGGCGACGCCGAGGGCATGTCGCCCGAGGCCCTGGAATTCCAGTGCCGCCAAAATCCGATCCGGGGCCTCTTCTTAGTCCCGTCGTGCAACAATCCGACGACGGTCACCATGACCGACAGGCGAAAAAAGGCCTTGGCCCGGATTATCCGAGACCATGGCCTTATCCTGATTGAAGACGATATTATGGCTTTTTTGACGGCTGGCCTGCTCCCTGATTACCAAGGACCTTTATACCGTTTGGTACCGGACCAGACCGTCTACCTCTGCGGGACGTCAAAGTCGATCTGCTCAGGTCTGCGCGTGACCTATATGGTATTTGGCGAACCCTTTCGCGAAAACTTATTAAAAGCTTTATACAACATCAACGTCAAGACGTCGTCCGTCGATGCCGAAATCATTTCCGCCGTCATCGCCTCCGGGAAGGCCCGGGAAATCGTCGAAAAGAAACGCCTCTTAGCGAAGAAACGCCAGGCCCTGTTCGACCGTTATTTTCCAAACGGTGGCAACTGCGGCCATCCCTACAGCTTTTTCCGCTGGCTGCCCATTGCCGATACACGACGGGGAGCGGAGATCGAACAAGAACTTTTGACCCACGGCATCCGGGTCTACCATTCCGACCGCTTTCTCAGCGGTCACCATGAAGACGCCCGCTACCTTCGCATCGCCCTGTCGACGGTCGATACGGAAGAAACCTTGTCCCGCGGCCTGGAAATCCTCCGGCAGTATGCGCAGGTATAACAGGGTATTTCTCGGGCACCCCAACGTTCCTTCAACCATTCATGCGGTTATTTTCCTTTGAAGCGAGCCGGCCGCTTTTCGAGGAAAGCCCGGATTCCTTCGACAAAATCGTCAGACTTCGTCGAACGGACTTGAATCGCCGCTTCGGCCATCATAAAGGCATCAAAATCCGGAAAAGAGCTCTGCCACAACAATTCTTTAATCCCCTTATAGACGAGACTCGGCCCGGCAGCCAGCTTTTCGGCCATCTTCATCGTTTCTTCAAGAACCTCTCCATTCTTCGTCACCTTGGTAATGAGGCCGAGATCATACATCTCTGGTGCCGAAAGGGGCCGGCCCGTTGCAAACAGTTCAAAAGCCCGGGTCCTGCCGATGAGGCGCGGCAGGATATAAGCGCCGCCCGTATCAGGCGTCAGGCCGATATTGACGAAGGCCTGCATGAACTGCGCCTTTTCTTCGGCATAAATCATGTCGCAGGCTAAGGCCAAATTACAGCCTCCTCCGGCAGCCGCTCCTTGGACGGCACAGAGGACGGGCTTACTGTATTGGCGCAGACGCTGGGTCAAAGCCGTCAGCGTCCGTACCAGGGGCCCGATATCAAAGTTTCCGGCCTCGACTTCATCCATCATGTAGCGGATATCCCCGCCGCCGGAAAAGACGCGGCCAGCCCCGGTCAGGACGATGACCTTGACATCTTCATGCTGCTCACAGGTTTCAAAGGCCTTGGACAAGTCTTGAGCCATCTTCAAATCCAAGGGATTGAGCGTGTCCGGAGCATTCATTTCAATCGTAGCTACGCCGTTTTTAACGGTAAAACCAGCTTTTGTGTACGCCATATTCTATTCCTCCCGTCTCACGAAAAATAACGGTTCAGCAAATACCGGCGCGACGTCCCCTTCACCGGCAGATAGACGTATGTCCATGTTATACGTCGATAGTAGCATAGCCCAAGCATATATTCAATGAGATAATTGTATGTATTATGAAAAACCGGCATATCGACACGACTTTATAATCCATACAATATTTCAATTGATTATAGGCATCTTCCATGATAGGATAAAATCAAACTATATTTACGGCACAAAAGGCACCGCCGCCCCTAAAGGTTCGGGCCTTTTCCAAAAGCAAAACCATCTTTAGGAGGTAAATTCCGATGAAAATCACCATTCTCATGAGCAGTCCCCGAAAGAACGGTAACACCAAGCAGTGTCTCGATCCCTTTTGCGACGAATTGAAAAACCTCGGCCACGAGTACCAAATCTTTTGGCTCTATGACTACCAAATAGATCCGTGCTACGCCTGCCGCGGCTGTCAGAAGGATTGGCAGCACTTTGCCTGCGTCCGCCGCGATGACCTCGAACCCATTGCCGACGCCGTCTTCGCCAGCGACCTCATCGTCCTGGCCACGCCCATCTACTCCTGGTACTGTCCGGGCCCGATGAAAAACGTCCTCGACCGCTTCGTCTACGGCTTCAACAAGTATTACGGCGACGAAGTCGGCCCGTCCCTCTGGGCCGGCAAAAAGGTGGCCCTGTTTGTGACCTGCGGCTATAAACCGGAACACGGAGCCGACCTCTTTGAAGAAGGCATCAAGCGCTACTGCAAACACTCGAAGCTCCAGTACCTTTCGATGTTTGCCGAACGCCATTTAGGCTATAAGACGGTCTTTATGGACGACAAAAAAGCCGACCACGCCAGAGCCTTTGCCCGCGAAATCACAGAGACGGCCGAAGCATAAGCGCAGACGCAAAAAAAGCTTCCATGAAAAATCATGGAAGCTTTTTCTATGGAAGTCCTTATGCTTCGACGACGCTGATGCGCTGCTTGATGTGGTTCCCCTTTTCGATTTCATCGACCATGGCGATGGCGTAATCGGCATAGGAAATGATCGATTCGCCTTTGCCGTTCAAGGTAAATTCTTCACCGGCCAGGATGTACTTTCCGGTCCGTTCGCCATCGGCACGAAAATCAGCAGCCGGGCTGACATAAGTCCAGTTGACGTCGTCATGACGGCGCAGTCCGGTCAACGCCTGGCCCATGGCCCCGGCAACGGGTTTGTAGTCATCAGGGAAGTCCGGCGTTTCCATCAAAGTCGTCGTGTGTTCTTTGTCGACAAAGAGGGATCCGGCACCGCCGACGATGAGCAGACGGACCGGGCTGCCGCTGAGGATGCTGCACAGGTGTTCGGTCAGCGTCGAATGCTGGGGCAGCGTTTCTGGCGACCAGGTGCCAAAACCGTTGACGACGGCATCGAAGCCTTTCAAGTCATCGGCCGTCAAGTCGGCAATATCTTTCTGGACGTAATGCTGGGCATCGGTCATGTTTCCGGTTTCCGGGCAAAAGCCGTTACGTCAAAGCCTCGTTTAACCGCTTCCGTAATCACCTTGCGAGATACTTTTCCACTAGCTGCTAAGACCGCGATTTTTTTCGTCATCATACAACACTCCTTCTGTTTGTAATACCTTATTCCATCATAAACCTCGGCGATGATCCGTCGTTAGTTGTAATATCTTTAGTTACATTTATTCTAGATGTAATATATCATATTACATTATCCTTGTCAATTCGTTTTATAAAAAAGCTCCCTCCCCTCGATGAAAATACTCATCGAGAGGAAGGAGATCGTAATTAAAAATAAACTAAGGTAACGCCGGCACCGCCGCCGTCGACGTCGTCGAGTTGATACTTTTTGACAAAGGGCTGGTCGTCCAAAAAGGAGTGGATCTGGCGGCGCAGGGCCCCGCTTCCCTTGCCGTGGATGATCTTTACCGGACTGAAACCGGCGGCCAGGGCCTGGTCGAGGAAGCGTTCGACATCGGGCAGGGCTTCGCTGAAGGTCTTGCCGATGATGTTGAGTTCCGTCGCCACGCGAGACGAGCGGATAGGCCGATAGGAAGAGCTGGCAGCGGCCTTCTTTTCCGCCTGTTTTTCTTCTTCAATTCGTCAAGGTACGGTGCGCTGACGTCGCTGAATTTGACGCGGACCGTCATGCCCCGCAGGGACACGGTCAGCTGTTTGCTGCCCATTTCTTCGACGGTGCCGATGCTGCCCAAGGTATTGACGAAGACTTGCTGGCCAACTTTTAACTGGCTGCGGTCAATGGGATCGCGGTGCGGCTTTTCCGCTTCGGGCAGGGAAATCTGCTGGATGGCCCGTCGGGCTTGTTCGATAGCCCGTGCCTTTTCGCGGTCCGTCGTATCTTCCTTGGTCTGGGCCTTGAGTTCGCGGATGATCTTTTCAGCTTCGACGCGAAGGCTGCGCTTGAGGTCGACGGCATCGCGGCGGCTGGCATCGATGATGTCCTGCCGCTTGGACGTGACCTTGTCTTTTTCCCGGCGCAGGTCGTCTTCCAGTTTCCGTGCCTCTTTCAGGCGATAGGCCAGTTCTGCCTGTTCTTCGTCCAGCTTCTTGGCCTGGGCATTGAGCTGGGTCAGGACCTTTTCCATATCCATGTCCTGGGCCTTGCTGCGCAGTTCCTTGGCCTTTTCGAGGACAGTCTTCGGCATGCCCAGGCGTTCACTGATGCTGAAGGCGTGGGAACTGCCGGCCGAACCGATGCGCAGCTTATACGTCGGCTTCAGCGTTTCCATATCGAATTCGACGTGGCCGTTTTCAATGCCCGGCGTATTGTAGGCGTAATTTTTTAAATCGTTGTAATGGGTCGTGACCATGACGTAGGATTCCTTCTGATAGAGGGAGTCCAAAATGGCAATGGCAATGGCGCTGCCTTCTGCCGGGTCGGTCCCGGAGCCCAGTTCGTCGGCCAGGATAAGGTCGTCCGGACCGCAGTGCTTCAAGATATAGACCAGCTGCTTCATGTGGCTGGAAAAGGTACTCAGGTTCTGAGAAATATCCTGTTCGTCGCCGATATCGGAAAAGACGTCGCGGAAGACAGGCAGTTCTGACGATTCTTCGACGGGAATGAAGAGGCCTGCCTGATGCATGAGGACCAAGAGACCCAGGGTTTTCATGGATACGGTCTTGCCGCCGGTGTTGGAGCCGGTAATGAGCAGGATCCGGTAGTCGCCGCCGAGGACGATGGTGTTGGGCACGACGTACTTGGCATCGATGAGGGGATGACGGGCCTGAATGAGCTTGATCTGCCGCGTCTTGGATACGCCGGGACGGCAGGCCTTCATCTGCCGGGCGAGCTGGGCTTTGGCAAAGATAAATTCCAGCTGACCGACACACAGGGTGCTGTCGTGGAGGTCGGTATACTGCTGTTGGACCTTAGCCGTCAGGCGGCGGAAAATGCGTTCGATTTCCCGCGTTTCTTCAATGCGGGCCGACTGCAGGGTCATTATTGGCATTGACGATGGCCAAGGGTTCGATGTAGAGGGTCGAACCGCTGGCTGACGTATCGTGGACGATGCCGGGAAAGGCGTGGCGGTATTCCTGCTTGATGGGAATGACGTAGCGGTTGTTGCGCACCGTGACCAGGGCATCTTGGAAATATTTCTGATATTCTTTATTTTGCAGGACGTTATTGACGTAGCGCTTGGTCTGCCGTTCCAGTTCTACGATACGGCTGCGAAGGCGCATCAGCTGGGGCGATGCATTGTCGCGGATCTGGCGGTTATTGTCAAAGACCGTGGCAAAGGCATGGGAGAGCTGCGAAAAGTCGCCGATGACGCCGGCCTGTTCGGCCAGATGGGGGGTACTCCCCGGCCGATCGGCAAAAAGGAACTGATTTCACCATAATGCTGAAGGTTGTTCCATATATCGATACACTCATGAGAATCAAGGGTGACTTCCCGCTTGGCTTTTTCCAGGGCCGGCCGGATATCGACGATGCCGCCAAAAGGAGTACTGGTCTCGGTCTGGGTGCAGCGGACGGCTTCTTCCGTATCGGTCAGCTGCCGGTCGATGGCCTCGGCATCGCTCATCGGTTTGAGGCGACGGGCGATTTCCTTGGACAAGCGGGACGGCGCCAGGCGCACCAACATGTGCTGAACCTGGTAAAATCCCAAAATTCTCATACTTCGTTTATTCATCTATTGGTTGCTCCTGTATTATAAAATTCCGTGAAAGAAGTGGCCCCGGGTAACGGTCTGGTCTTCTTTTCCCAAGACCAGGGTTTCCGTCCCGTCACAGAGACGGCGATAGCGGGAAACCTGTTCGGCCAGCCACTTAGGACTGCGGCCCCGGCTTCAATGCGAATGGCAGCGAGACCGGCCCGGACGAGGTCTTTATAGTAGGGCGCCATGTCGAGGTCACGGCTGTTTAAGATATGGTTGCGGCAATACTGGTCGGTGGCGACGGGAAAATCTTCATCCCGCCGGTCACGCAGGGCGTAGGCCCCGCCTTGGCAAATGTTGGGACAGCCTTTCTTTTGGCCATTGCCGGCAAAGGACGAGATGACGCACGATTCGGTGACCATCATTTCCACCCGCCCTTCTACGACGGCTTCAATGGGACAAGGATCCTTGCGGGCCATATCGCGCATCTGGCGCAATGTTGCTTCCAAAGACGCCGTGACGCTTTGGCAGCCCAGGGCGGCATAGGCCGACGCGGCCTGACTGTTAAAGATATTGAGGGACCAGTCGGTCCTTACGGGAAGGCCTTTTCCGACTCTTTTCGCCATGGTAAAGACGGCCATGGCCCCGGCGTAGATCCCATCGATGCCGGAATCGACGGCCCGTTCGAGTTCCTGCTGTACAGCAGCCCGGTGGCTTTCGTCGACGATGCGCGGCGTCCCGGCCCATAAGGCCGTCTGGTGATCGTGAGCCGCCTTCACGGCTTGCTGCCAGTCTGCATTAAGGAACGGACGATGGTGGTACGATTCGCCGCCAAAAATGATGATGTCAGCCCCCTGTTCAGCCGCTGCCCTGACGGCGTCGACGGTATCACAGCGGACGACGAGTTCCATGGCCTTGCCTTTTTGCGGCACATCGGCCCTTTCCAGCATAGGTGCCGCCGTTCCGGCTGCCGGCCGCTGGTAGTCATCCAAAATCGTTTCCGTCAGCTTGGCGACAGCGTCTCGGCGCAGTTCGTTCAGGACGCTGGCCGGGATCATCTTGGTTTCATCCCAGGCCGTCACTTCCGTAAGGGCAAAGGGCGTCTCACCAAGACGGCCCAGCTGTTTTTCAGGTAATCGATCGTTGCCGGACGCTTCGAAGCCGGCTGCGGCTGAAAGTCTGCCGTAACGACTGCCGTATGGGCTTTTTCATCCCAAACCGTAAGTGTCAATCGCCCTTCTCCATCGACGTCGACGTAGGCGTAAATGGGCAGCTTTCGCGTCAGACCGATGGCGGCATCGTCTGCCGTCTGCCGTCCCGAAGGATTCTTCTCGGTCAAGGTCCGACGGCTGACCGTATCTGCCAAAAAATCGTCCTGATAGCTGCGGTTAAAGGCCGCCGTCAATAAGGCCTGCGCTTCGGCATGGGCCTTTTTGCGAGCCTTGGGGCTGCTGTAATGGGCGTCGATGACCTTGCGGTAGGCCGTAACCACAGTCCGCACGTAGGTATCGCCTTTCATACGGCCTTCTATTTTAAAAGACGTGACGCCGGCATCGAGGAGGTCGTCGATATAATCGAGGGCCTTTAAGTCCTTGAGACTGAGCACGTAAGCCTCTTGTTTCATGACTTCTTTGCCGTCGCGGACCAAGGTATAAGGCTGACGGCAGGGCTGGGCACAGGCACCGCGATTGCCGCTGCGGCCGCCGAGGAAGCTGCTCATCAGGCACTGGCCGGAATAGGCCATGCAGGACGCCCCGTGGATAAAGACTTCAATAGCCAGGGGCGAAGATGCGCAGACGGATTGTATCTCAGCAAGGGATAATTCACGGGATAAGACAGCCTGCGTAAAGCCGTTCTCTTCCAAGAAGCGGACGCCGTCCGCATCGGCAACGGTCATCTGCGTACTGCCGTGCAGGGGCAGGTTGGGCACGACGCGCCGGGCCAGGAGAGCTACGGCCAGGTCCTGGACGATGATGCCGTCGACACCGGCCGCATCGAGGGACTGTAAATAGGCCGTCAGGGCCTCGAGTTCTGTATCGGCCATGAGAATATTGACCGTGACGTATACTTTTACGCCAAATAAATGAGCCGTTTTTACGGCTTGGACGATTTCATCATCGTCGAGATTATGTGCAAAGCGGCGGGCATTGAAGCTCTTACCGCCAAAATAAACGGCATCGGCACCGGCATCAATGGCCGTAAGTACGTTATCCAAAGAGCCTGCCGGCGCTAATAATTCTGCCATACCTATTCCTCCTATACTGAATCAGGCCCGGCCCGATTACAGCGCTTTGTAAATCGTCGTCAAATCAGCGGCCGTTACGTCATAAGGCGTCCGCTTGATGCCGCTGGTCGGCATGGTCATGGTCACGAATTTTTTAATTTCATCATCTTTAAGGCCGACGGTGTCGCCCATAAGGTCTTTCATGAGGGCCGCAAAATCATCGCTCCCGGAAAGGCCGAGGATGGACCAGACCCGTTCGGCCTTGTCCGCCATCGATTCTTCCATGAGCTTCATATAAGCCGGCAAAAGGAGGCCGTTAGCCCGGCCGTGGGTAATACCGCGATAATAGGTCAGCATGTAGCCCATGCTGTGAACCATGGTCGTCCCGGTCTGGGCAATCGTAAGGCCGGCCAGCATGGAACCGTAGAGCAGGTCTTCTCGGACGGGATAGGCGATAGCGCCCTTCAAGTCGGTCAGATGGAGGCCGATAAAGCGCATGGCTTCTTCAGCCCAAACGTCACTCATAGGCGTCGAGAGTTTCGACATATAGCCTTCCACCGCATGGCTCAAGGCATCGATGGCCGTATCGATGGTAACCGTCTGAGATACGCTTTCCGTAAAGGACGGGTCGGCAAAGGCATAGACCGGGAAAATCAAAGGCGTATTGATGGACTGCTTGGTCCCGGCATGAACGTTGGTGAGGACGCTGACTTTGGTCACTTCGCTCCCCGTTCCGGCTGTCGTCGGCACGGCCACGATGGGCAGAGGCTTTTTATAAGGCCCCTTGAAAAGTTGTTCATCATCGAGATCATCCGTGCAGAGAAGGGCAATGGCCTTAGCGGCATCCATGGGTGAACCGCCGCCGATACCGACAACGAAATCAACGCCTTTCTCCTTGGCAAAAGCAGCCGCTCTTCGAATCGTATCGATAGAAGGGTTGTTTTCAACATCGTCAAACAGATACCAAGAAATGCCCAATTCATCGAGTTTTCCGGTAAAGGCATCCTGAGAGCCGTTGACCTTGGCCGAATGGCGGCCCGTGACCAATAAGGCCCGCTTCCCCAAATCGGCTAAGACCTGACCGGATTCAGCAATACAGCCTTTTCCAAAAAACACCTGCGTCGGCATATTAATAGGTAAACATACGAAGTCCCCCTTCACGGCAAATCACTAGTTTATTTTCTTATCCATTTTATCATCTTTGAGGCCCTGAGGCCAGTTTTCCCTACGCCAAAAAGGCCCCGCACCACGTGCCGGGACCCTTTCGGTCAACCAAGGGCTTCCCTTCAAAAAGATACAAAAAAGGGGTCCCAGAATGGAAATCCATTGTGAGATACCCCTTTTTAATTGCATAGGTTTGACGAAAATATCTTGGAAAAATATTAACGTTTCGAGAACTGAGAAGCTTTACGAGCTTTCTTGAGGCCGTATTTGCGGCGTTCTTTTTCACGCGGGTCACGCGTGAGGAAACCAGCTTTTTTCAGAGCCTGACGGAAATCGCTGTCGACTTCCAACAGAGCGCGGCTGATGCCGTGGCGGATTGCGCCGGCCTGGCCGGACGGGCCGCCGCCCTTAACGTCAGCGATGACGTCGTACTGTTCGGTTACACCTGTGAGTACGAGGGGCTGTTTAATAACCAATTCCAGCGTTTTACGACCGAAATATTCGTTCAATTCTTTTTTATTGACGGTGATATTACCCTGACCCGGAACCAGACGAACTCTAGCAACGGATGTCTTTCTACGGCCAGTGCCGTAGTACTGTGCTACTGCCATGAAATCTTCCTCCCGGTATTAATTAGCGAATGTTTAACTTCAAAACTTCAGGTTGCTGAGCCTGATGCGGATGTTCAGCGCCTGCATAGACGTTCAGTTTACGGTACATCTGTTCACCCAATTTATTTTTCGGGAGCATACCGCGAACTGCCATTTCAACAACACGTTCCGGCCGCGTTTCGAGCAGATGGCCGGCCTGAGTGAATTTAGATCCACCGGGATAACCGGAATGATGGAAATAGGTCTTCTGGATTAATTTCTTACCAGTCAATTTAACTTTTGCTGCGTTGACTACAATTACAAAATCGCCTGTATCGACATGCGGGGTAAAAGTAGGTTTATGTTTTCCCCGAAGAACTTTAGCTACTTCGGCAGCAAGACGGCCTAATGTCTGGCCTTCAGCGTCAACAACAAACCATTTACGTTCGATGTTGCCTGCATTGGCCATAAATGTAGTTTTCATGCTGTGTAATTCCTCCCTGATTAACTAACTGACCAAGCTTTTGGTGCTCTTTCTCCGGGGCTAATGGAGTCCAAGTGAAAAGCTTACTTATTTATTTTACAGATTTCACCGGTCCTTGTCAACAATTATTTTACTTTTTTCAGCTATTCCCCGCCTTCCGCCCGAGGAAAGCGGCATTTCTCCTTGGGCATAATCGTCGATACATCTTTCGCATACCGTATATATCATTATATATTTAAGCAGTACCTTTATATTAGAACGTTTAACCTAAAATTTCTTTTATTTTTTTCGAAAAATTATTTGACAAGGCCTTCATTTGGTGATAGACTTACGTCAACAACTTGATAGTGTTGCAATGAAGAGAAGAGTACACGATAGGACTTGGCACAGAGAGTTCCCGATTCGGTGAAAGGGAAAGCAAGAAGCATGGTGGAAGATGGACTCCGAGCAGGCTGGTCGAATAATTAGACCGTCCGGGCGCACCCGTTACAGTGCTATGGTATTGAGGGCAGTTTTGCCTGCGTACCTGAAGAGGCTTATCCTGCGAAGGATAGGTGAAATTGGGTGGTATCACGGTGCTTCCGTCCCTTACATAGGGATGGAAGCTTTTTTTATTACAAGGCTTTCAAGTTTATACTACATTATATTTTTTAAATATCAGGGGGAAATGTATTATGAGCGAAAACAAAAACTACAAATTCGAAACGTTACAACAGCATGCAGGTCAGGTTCCGGATCCGACGACGGGTTCCCGTGCCGTTCCGATTTACCAGACGACATCTTACGTCTTTAAAGATACCCAGCAGGCCGAAGACCGCTTCGCCTTGAAAGATCCGGGCTTCATCTACAGCCGCTTGACCAATCCAACCCAGGACGTCCTGGAAAAACGAATCGCCGCTCTTGAAAACGGCACGGCCGGCCTGGCTACGGCCAGCGGCGCCTCGGCAATTGCCTACTCGATCATCAACTTAGCCGGTGCCGGCGACGAAATCATCGCCGCTCCGACCCTGTATGGCGGCACGGTTGAACTGTTCACCGAAACCTTTAAACATTTGGGCATTACGACGCACTTTGCCGATCCCGATGATCCGCAGTCCTTTGCCAAACAGATCAACGACAAGACCAAGGCCATCTACCTCGAAAGCCTCGGCAATCCGGCCATCAACATTCCCGACTTCGAAGCCATCGCTGCCATTGCCCATGAAAACGGCCTGCCGGTCATCGTCGACAATACCTTTGCTACGCCGTACCTCTTCCGTCCTCTCGATCACGGCGCTGACGTCGTCGTCCACTCGGCTACGAAATTCATCGGCGGCCACGGCACGACCTTAGGCGGCCTCATCGTTGAAAACGGCAAATTCGACTGGGCTGCATCGGGCCGCTTCCAAGACTTCGCTTCGCCCGATCCGTCCTACAACGGCGTCAACTTCGCCAAAGACATTCCCGGCGCTGGTTTCGTCACCCGCATCCGCGCCAAAGCCCTCCGCGACCTCGGCGCCTGCATCAGCCCCTTCAACGCCTGGCTCCTCATCCAGGGCCTTGAATCGCTGTCGCTTCGCATCGAACGCCACGTTGAAAATGCCCAGAAAATCGCCGATTTCTTAGAAAATAGTCCGAAAGTCGCCAAGGTCAACTATCCGTCCCTGCCGTCTTCGCCGTACTACAAATTGGCTCAGAAATACTTCCCCAAGGGAACGGGCTCCATCTTCTCCTTTGAACTCAAAGACGGCTACACGGCTGCCCGCAAATTCATCGACAGCGCCGATATCTTCTCGGATCTGGCCAACGTCGGCGACTCCAAGTCGCTCCTCGTTCACCCCGCTTCGACGACCCACCAGCAGCTTTCTGAAGAAGCCCAGCGCGCCTGCGGCATCACGCCGGGCACGGTCCGCATCTCCATCGGCCTCGAAAACATCGAAGACCTCTTAACGGCCGTCGAAAAAGCCCTGGCTTCGATCTAATCTCGTATTGTAAAGGAGGGACAGACGATGCCGATAAAAATCGCCGACGGCCTGGCCGCCAAAGAAAAACTGCATGACGAAGGAATCTTCACCATTGATAAGGGTCTGGCCCTCCATCAGGACATCCGGCCCCTGCACATTCTCATCCTCAATTTGATGCCCTTAAAGAAGCCGACGGAGCTGCAGCTCCTGCGCCTCCTCGGCGACTCACCGCTCCAGGTCGAAGTCGACTTCTGCCATACAAAGACGCATCAAAGCACCCATACCGATGCGTCGTACCTGGATGAAAACTACTGTGTCTTCGACGACATCAAGGACCGCTATTACGACGGACTCATCATCACCGGCGCACCGGTCGAACAGATGCCCTTCGAATCCGTCGACTACTGGCCGGAAATGAAGACCTACCTCGACTGGGCCAAGACCCACGCCTTTTCGACGCTCCTCTTCTGCTGGGGTGCCCAGGCCGGGCTCTATCACTACTACGGCATCCACAAAAGGGATCTCTCAGCCAAGCTCTTCGGCATCTTCGAATACCAACTGACCCAGAAGCACCATCCGCTCCTGCGCGGCTTCGACGACCGCTACTTCATTCCCCAGTCCCGTCACACGGCCATCGACGACATCGCCGTCTACAATAGACCGGAACTGGAAATCTTGTCACGGTCAGCCGAAAACGGCATCAACATCATCGGCACGCCGGACCACCGCCGCTTCTTCGTCCTTGGCCACTTCGAATACGACCGTCGGACCCTCGAGGAAGAATACCTGCGGGATAAGAAAAAGGCCTTCCTATCGCCGTTCCCAAGCACTACTACCCGGGCGACAACGATACTAAGGAACCGTACTTCACGTGGTGCAGCTATGCCCACCTCTTTTACCACAACTGGCTGAATATCGTCTATCAGGAAACGCCCTATGAATTAACATCGATTCAAAGCCTGGCGTCCTGCGGCCATTAAGAGACAGAAAATCACCTCCCAAGCAAGATGGGAGGCGATTTTTTATATGTCCGTAATAAAGATGTCTTATTTCGTACCGAAGATACGGTCGCCGGCATCGCCCAGACCAGGAACGATATAGCCTTGATCATTCAAGGTATCGTCGAGGGCTGCGACGTAGATGCGGACGTCGGGATGGTCGGCATTGACCTTCTGGACGCCTTGGGGAGCCGCTACCAGGCACATGAGCTTAATGTTCTTGATGCCCTTTTCCTTGAGCAGGGTAATGGCTGCCGAAGCACTGCCACCAGTAGCCAGCATGGGGTCGACGATGATGAAGTCACGGTTTTCAACGTCAGGCAGTTTGCAGTAATATTCAACCGGTTCCAGTGTCTGCGGGTCGCGGTAGAGGCCGATATGACCTACTTTAGCCATGGGGATGAGGTTGAGCATACCCTGAACCATTCCCAGACCAGCGCGGAGGACGGGGACGATGCCCAGTTTCTTGCCGCTGATCTGCTTGCCGTTCATGGAGGCCACCGGCGTTTCGATGGCTACATTTTCCAGCGGCAGGTCCCGCGTGATTTCATAGCCCATGAGCATGGTAATTTCTTCTAAGAGGTTGCGGAAATCCTTCGACCCCGTTTCCTTTTTGCGCATGAGCGTGATTTTATGCTGAATAAGCGGATGATCCATTACTTGTACGTGCATGTGTGAATACTCCTTCCTCATTTATCCATGTCGGCAATTTTGGCAACGCGTTCAGCGTGACGGCCGCCGTCAAAGCCGGTGGACAGGAAAATACGAACGACTTCTCGAGCCAGGCCCGGTCCGATGACACGGCCGCCCATGGTCAGAATGTTGGCGTCGTTGTGGCGACGGCAGAATTCTGCCGAAAAGGTATCGTGGCAGAGCGCTGCCCGGATGCCGTGAACCTTATTGGCAGCAATGCCGATACCGATGCCGGTGCCGCAAAAGAGGATGCCCCGGTCAAAAGTACCGTCGGCAATCGCTTCCGCTACTTTTTTAGCAACGTCGGGATAGTCGCAGCGGTCGCCGGTCAAGGTACCGTAGTCGGTAAATTCAATGCCTTCTTCTTTCAAATATTCTTTGATATTTTCTTTCAGTTCAAATCCGCCGTGATCGGCGCCAAGTACTAATTTCATCAATGATTCCTCCCCTGTGTATGCTGGTATAATTCAAGTTTATTATACATCTTCCCAGGCCTTCGGAAAAGCCTTAATCGACGAGGATGACATGACCGCCGGCTGCTTTCTTCATGCGGTTCATGATGGCCAGGCCCAAACCTTCATCATCGACACCTTCGGCTAAGATGACGTCGACGACGTCGCTGTCAAAGGAAAGGAGTCCCGTATAGAGCTGGTTGGCCAGGGCTTCTTTATCGTCGTGATGGCCCCAGACATACATGTTCTTGTGCGGGAAATGGCTGCCCACTTCTTCACTGACCAAGAAGCCGACGGTCTTCCCTTCTGCCTTAAGCCCTTCGTACAGGGACTGCAGTTTGGCCGTTACCTTATCTTCCGTCCCGACGACGACCGTCATCGGTGCCGACGGGGCATAGTGGCGATACTTCATGCCCGGCGCTTTGGGGACGCCTTTGCCGGTCACCAAGGTCGTATCCATTTCGACGACGGGTACGATCTCCTTCAGCATTTCAATGGTGACGCCGCCGGGACGAAGGATGGTCACCTTGTCGTCGCCGCTGCATTCGACGATCGTCGATTCGACGCCGATGTGGCAGGGTCCGCCGTCAATGACCATATCGACGCGCCCGTCCATGTCGTGCATGACTTCGGCTGCCGTCGTCGGGCTGGGCCGGGTCGATAAATTGGCACTGGGTCCGGCAACGGGAACGCCGGCATAGCGCAGAAAAGCCCGGCAGATATCGTGATCGGGACAGCGAAGGGCTACCGTATCGAGGCCTCCCGTCGCCGCATCGGGAACGATAGGTTTTCTGGGCAGGACGATGGTCAACGGGCCGGGCCAGAAATAATCCATCAATTTCTGTGCCGTCGGTGAAATCTCAGCCGCCGCCTGGAGGGCCCCTTCTTCGTCGGGAACGGTCAGTATCAAGGGGTTGTCGCTGGGACGGCCCTTGGCTTCATAAATGCTGCGGCAGGCGTCGGCATCAAGGCCATTGGCACCGATACCATACACCGTTTCCGTCGGAAAGACGACCAGTCCGCCGTCGCGAATAATCCTTCCTGCTTCTTCAAGAACTTCTTTCTGTTGCTCTATATCCGTAATTTCTACAAGTTTCGTCTGCTTCATAGTCTACTCTTTTCTTGTAAATAATAGGACTCTGTCGATACCGCCGTAATCCTTGACGGTCTTTTCATGATCATAGGAACCGGTCCGGCAGAAAATATCGATGACATCCTCGGCTTGGCCGGCACCGATTTCAACGGCGCAGTGACCGCCGGCTTTGACATAGGCCGGCGAGGCTTCAGCCAGTCTCCGATAAAGGGAAAGGCCGTCGTCGCCGCCGTATAGGGCAAGTTCCGGATCATAGCGAACTTCAGGCTGAAGCTCGGCCATATCCTGAGCCGTCAAATACGGCGGATTCGATACCAGCCAGTCACAGGCCATGGACGGAACCTTGGTGAAAAGGTCGCTTTCCATCCAGGTCACGCGGTCCGTAAGACCTAAGTGTTCCCCATTCTCGGAAGCCATGGCCAGGGCTTTTGGAGAAATATCGACGCCAAATCCCGTCGCCTCCGGCAAATAGGACAAGAGGCTGAGGATAATGGCGCCACTCCCGGTGCCGATATCGATGATGACCGGCGCCGTCCCCCTGGCCGCTTCGATTACGGTTTCGACGAGCATTTCCGTTTCCGGACGCGGGATGAGCACATCTTGACTTACCTTAAAATCGAGGCCCATAAAAGCCTGGGTACCCAGGATATGGGCAACGGACAAGCGGCTTCCCCGTTTCTTTACGAGTTCCCGATACGCCGCCAGTTCGTCACCGTTCATGGGTTCATCGTAATGGGCATACAAGTAAATCCGCTCTTTTTTAAAACGTGGGCCAAGAGGATTTCTGCATCCAGGCGCGGTGAATCGATGCCTTTTTCTGCAAAGTACTGCTGAGTCCATTGCAGCAAGGCACCGATCGTCCAAATCTTATTCATTTTCCGCTTCTTTCATCAGTTCGGCCCGGCGGGTTTCGGCCAGAGCCTGGATAAATTCGTCGATATCGCCGTTTAAGATGTTATCGAGTTTGTACAGGGTCAGGTTGATGCGGTGATCCGTTACCCGGCCCTGCGGGAAGTTGTACGTGCGGATTCGTTCACTGCGGTCACCCGTACCGACCTGGCTGCGCCGTTCTTCCGTCAATTCGGCATCGGCTTTCTGCTGAGCCTGGTCGAGGAGGCGGGCCTTCAAGACGCGCAGGGCTTTGGCCCTATTTTCCAACTGGGACCGTTCATCCTGGCATTCGACGACCAATCCCGACGGGATATGAGTCATGCGGACAGCGGAACTCGTCTTGTTGACGTGCTGGCCGCCGGCACCGGAGGCACGGAAATAGTCGACGCGGACGTCGTCCATATTGAGGTCGATTTCAACATCTTCCGCTTCCGGCAGGACGGCAACGGTCGCCGTCGACGTGTGGATACGGCCGCCGGCTTCGGTGACCGGGACACGCTGGACGCGATGAACGCCCGATTCATACTTCAGCTTACCGAAGACGCCGGAACCTTCGATGGAGAATACGACTTCTTTAAAGCCGCCTAACTCCGGTTCGTTAGAGCTGATGATGCTCGTCTTCCAGCCGGGCTGTTTCTCAATATATTTCATGTACATGCGGAACAGATCGCCGGCAAAGAGGGCCGCTTCATCACCGCCGGCACCACCGCGGATTTCCATGATGACGTTCTTATCATCCCGCGGGTCTTTCGGCAGCATGAGGATGTGCAGCTGATCTTCAAGCTCAGCCTGTTCCTTTACCAGGCCGTTCATTTCTTCCTTAGCCATGGCCAGGAGATCATCATCACTGTCGGGATCGTTTAAGATTTCCTGATCGCCTTCAATCGTATGGGTGATGTCTTTATACTTGCGGAACGTTTCGACGAGGGGCATGAGCGACGCGTGTTCCTTCGTCAGTTTCTGCCATTCTTCCTGGCGGGCGATGACCGAAGGGTCGCTGATCTGCTGTTCGAGGTCCATGAATTTATTTTCCACGGCCTGTACTTTATCCATAAATGAGCTCATAATTCTCTCCTTACTTTATTTCAGTTACGTCGCCTTCGTCGGCGGGTTTCGCCGCCTTCATGGCTTCGATGGCGACTTCGATCTGGTCGGCGTGCGGTTCGCGGGTCGTCAGGTACTGGAGCCACAGCCCCGGACGGAAGATGGTTTGAATGACGGGGCTTGTCGTCCGTCCGGCCAGGCGTATCATTTCATAACTGATGCCGGCGACGACGGGCATGAGGACGATACGGGATATGATTCGTTCGATAAAACTCGGCCAGCCCAGAAAGGCAAAGACGAAGATCGAGACGACCATGACGATGAGCAGGAAATTCGTGCCGCACCGCGGGTGAAGACGGCTGTGACGCTGTACGTTTTCAACGGTCAGCTCTTCGCCCGATTCATAGGTCCAAATCGTCTTGTGTTCGGCCCCGTGGTATTCAAAGACGCGGCGAATGTCCGACGTCAATGAAATAGCCCATATATATAATAGAAATATAGCCAGGCGCAAAAACGCCTTCGACGACGTTGAGCCGGAAGGCACTATCAGAAACGCCGGGAATGAATTTAGCAGCATACGTAGGGATGACCAGGAAAAAGACGATGGCCAAGAGCACGGAAATGCCCATGGTAAGGGCCATCTGCCAACTCGACAGTTGTTCCTCTTCTTCACCGGCAGCCTGTGCCGAATAAGAGAGGCTCTTCATACCGTATATAAGGGATTCGACCAAAGCAACGGTGCCCCGCAAAAAGGGCTTCTTCAGAATCGGATACCGCTCGGCAATCGATTGAATGGCATCCTTTTTACCGTAATTTCACCAGACGGGGTCCGAACGGCCGTCGCAATCGTCTTGGGACTACGCATCATGACCCCTTCGATGACCGCCTGGCCGCCGACATAAATCTTCGGTTTCTTCAAAGCGCTACCTCCCTTTCTCTACATACAAATAGAGCAGAGCATTTCTGCTCTGCTGCCCACTTGTACTGCTGATTATTTACCTGTTTTACCATAACGTTTATTGAACTGTTCGATACGGCCACGAGCCTGCTGAGCGCGCTGCTGACCGGTAAAGAACGGATGGCACTGAGAGCAAATTTCAACACGCAGTTCCGGTTTCGTAGAACCTGTTTCAAACGTATTGCCGCATGCGCAAGTTACCTTGGCATTCGGATAATACTTCGGATGAATACCTTCTTTCACCACTTACACCTCTTTCTATGATCAATCATTCAAAACCTATGCTAGAATAGTTTATCACATCGGGTCTTGAAATGCAAGGAAAATATCGATGGGTTCATAGAATGGCGGTCATCTCGTCGAAGGCTTCATCAGGCCCAAGGCTTAAAAAGCGACGCTTTCGCCGTCTTCCGGCATGACATACCCGACTACGCCGCGCATGGCCAGGAGGCCCCGCAATGAGCGGCGCGTCAAGGATGCGTGAGAGACCGTATCCATATGGGTCAGGAAAAGTTTGGCCGAAGGCAGGGTCTGAGCCACGCAGGCCACGTCTTCATCGCCCATGAAAAGCCTACCGTGTTCTACCGTTTCAGCGGCGCAGGCATTGAGGGCTACGACGCCCGGCTTGTAGGTCTTTAAAATCTGTTCGACACCTTCATACCAAATCGTATCGCCGGCAATGTATAACTGTTCTTCATCAGCTGCGCTTAACAGGACGCCCATGGCTTCGCCGCAGGGAATGATGGTGCCGTGACGACCGGGCATCTTTTGAAGTTTCACACCGTCGACCGAAAGGCCTTCCGACGTCACTACCCGGACGTCTTGGAAGCCGGACTTTTTCAAGACAGCGGCATCGCCTTCATGCTGCGTAAAGACCGGTACGCTCCTATCGAGAGGTGCCCCGACCGTACCGTCGGCTACGATGTCGATGTGGTCTGGATGAAGGTGGGTTACGACGTAATAATCGACGCCGTCCAGGACGTCGCGGACATCCATGGGGAGCGGAAAGATGGGCATGGCAATCTGCATCTTGACCGGGTCAGGAATGATGAAAGGCTGGCCGGGAATATCGCTGAAGCTGCCCGTTTCTCCCTTGCCGCAGAGCCAGGGATCGAGTAAAAAACGTTTTGCTGTGATACGTAATTTTAAGGGTTGCATTGCGAATCTGTTGAATGTTCATGGTAGATTTCCTTTTGGGACTATCAGGTAATTTATTAAACACTATGAAAGTTTATTGGCACTCTGTTCAATATCTATTATGCTCAGAGCAGAAAGTTAATCAATAATCATTTTCCATAAAGTGTCAAATAATAGACAGTATTCAAAAAGTGTCTAGAAACGATGGGAGGAAGACCATGGAACGAAAGACAGACCGGCGCACGCGCTATACGCGACAAGTCATCAAGCAGTCCTTCTTAGAGCTCCTGTAGAAACAGCGTTTCTCGAAAGTGACGGTCACGGCCATTTGCAAACAGGCGGACATCACGAGAGCGACCTTTTACCTGCATTATGTCGACATCTACGCCGTCTTAGATGAGGTGCTCACCGAGGCCCTGGAAATATCCGAAAACGAAGTAGCCCCGGAAACGATGCTGGCTATGGTCCTGCAAGCCGGCCAAAAGGCAGACAGCACGGCTTTTATCAAAGAAAATTATGCCATGCTCCCCATTTGCCAACGCGTGGCCGATCACGGCCAATACCAGGCCCTCTTTGCCGATGAAGACTTGGGCCCTTACATCCTGCAGTATATTTTCAGTCACCAAAAAGACAGCGTCGTCCCCCTCTTTCAAAAGCAGTTTCATCTCGATGAACGATTAGCTGAAAATCTCTACCTCTTTTTAGTCAGCGGGGCCTTTGCCATCAACCAGCACCACAAATGGAAAAAGGATGACGACTGGTTTGCCATCCAGGCCATGCTGCTGCGCTTCATCGGCTACGGCAGCCGATCCTTTGAAAAAGAGACATAAAAAAAGACGATCACCGTTGTGATCGTCTTTTCGTTTATGGCGGAGAGCGTGGGATTTGAACCCACGATAGAGCGTTCGCCCTATACATGATTTCCAATCATGCTCCTTCAGCCACTCGGACAGCTCTCCATGACTTATATATCGCTTACTGTATTCTCGGGATCAATACCGATATATAAAAATGGTCGGGGCGACAGGATTTGAACCTGCGACCTCTTAGTCCCGAACCAAGCGCGCTACCAAACTGCGCCACGCCCCGTTACCTGACTTATATATAATATCACACTGAAGGAAAATGTCAAGTTTTTTCTTTCATCAAGCCGCCGCCGTTTCCTTCTTATGAAAGGCCTTCCAGAGAAAGCCACCGATAACGGTAACGGCCAGCAAAATGCCCTTCATCGCCGACGGATTGGCAGAGGCCCAGCCGACATATTGGGCTAAATAAGGATCGCTGGCCACCATGCCGCCCGATGCCCAGCCGAGGATGGCTCCACCGATATAGACCAAAATCGGAAAGCGATTCATGACTTTCACGACGACAGTACTGCCAAAGACGATGATGGGAACGGAAATAAGCATGCCGAACATCAAAAGGCCCCAGTGATTATCGGTGACCCCGACGATGCCCAGGACGTTGTCTAAACTCATGAGGGCGTCGGCCATCATGATCGTCCGCACAGCTGCCCATAACGAGTCCTTGGCTTCGACGTGAACGTCTTCTTCGGCATCATCGGCTCCGATGAGCTTGATTCCGATGAAAACCAGGAGGACGGCGCCGAGGGTCTTCAAAAAGGGTACCTGGAACAGCCAGGACACGATGAAGGCCATGATGAAGCGCAGGATAATAGCCCCTGCCGTACCGTATAAAATAGCCTTTTTTTGCAAATGTTTCGGCAGATTCTTGGCGGCCATACCGATGACGATGGAATTATCGCCGCCTAAGGCCAAATCGATGAGCACGACCTGCAAAATCATCGTTACGTCAAATACCAATGCTGATTCTAATCCTGCCAAGGCAATTCCTCCCTTTTCTCCTATGCCAATACCATAATCTTACTCATTATATGATACTTTATGGGTCATGGCAAGAATCAAAACCACCAGTTTAACTGGTGGTTTGCTCGGGCCCTATAAGGGCCTATCTCTTGTGGTTGCACTCTAAAGAGTGCACTGAATAAAGTCTGGCAATCACATTTCTATTACTGGCAGCCCCCTA
>ENA-OQJN01000283-OQJN01000283.1-human-gut-metagenome-genome-assembly--contig:-NODE-283-length-23722-cov-4.144310_pt1 | contig 23722 bp, 18 predicted proteins | sample MGYA00242610_ERZ504777 | MGnify/ENA primary metagenome ERZ504777 (study PRJEB26092, sample SAMD00036350) | human gut metagenome | host: Homo sapiens | study: EMG produced TPA metagenomics assembly of... | reverse complement strand
CAAGGATGCCGACGGAAAATCGCAGGCGCGGCGATAGTATCGCTCTGACAGAGAGCCTGCTTATCGCTGTGCGGAAACTCTTTTATACCGGGCTTGCCCTCTCCGTCACCTTCGGTGACACCTCTCCCAAGGGGAGAGGCTTACAGCAACAACAAAAGCCAGCGCACATTTCTCGTGCGCTGGCTTTTCTGCATCTTACAGCTTACTGGATGCCGGTGACCTTGTAGTCCTGTGCCTCGACGGCGTTCTTGAGCACGTCGTCGGCGACCTCGGCGTTCAGGGTGACGATGGCGGTGCCGGCCTCGTGGCTCACGACAGCCTCGTCCACCTCGGGCAGGGCTTCCAGAGCCTTCTTCACGCGGGCTTCGCAGTGGCCGCACATCATGCCTTCCACTTTCAGGGTCTTCTTCATGGGATTATCCTCCGTTTTGACTTCGGGCGCTTCGGCGTCCGATTTTTTGTTATTTTCAGCCGCAGACTGCACCGGGGCAGCGGCGGGAGAAGCGGTTTTGTGGTCGTACCTGGTGCTGTGCAGATCGAACAGATTCAGCCGCAGGGCGTTGCTCACGACGCAGAAGCTGGACAGGCTCATGGCAGCAGCACCGAACATGGGATTCAGCGTCAGACCGAAGGGGATGAACAGACCAGCCGCCAGCGGGATGCCGATGATGTTGTAGATGAACGCCCAGAACAGGTTCTCGTGGATGTTCCGCAGAGTGGCGCGGCTGAGGCGGATGGCCGCAGGCACGTCCGAGAGCTTCGAGTTCATCAGCACGACGTCGGCGGCGTCGATGGCCACGTCGGTGCCTGCGCCGATGGCAATGCCGGTGTCGGCACGGGTGAGGGCGGGGGCGTCGTTGATGCCGTCACCCACCATGGCCACCTTGCCGCTGGCCTGCAGCTGGCGGATGACGGTCTCCTTGCCGTCGGGCAGGACGCCCGCGATGACCTCGTCCACGCCCGCCTGCCTGCCGATGGCGTCGGCGGTGCGCTGGTTGTCGCCGGTGAGCATCACGACCCGGATGCCCATGTTCTGCAGCTGACGGATGGCTTCGGGGCTGTCCTCTTTGATGGTGTCGGCCACGGCGATAACGCCCAGCAGACGGCCTGCGCCGCCGAAGAAGAGGGGAGTCTTGCCCTCAGAGGCCAGCTTTTCAGCCTGCTGTGCCAGTGCGGCGGGCAGGGTGAGCTTGGTCTGGATGAAGGCGGCATTGCCGGCATAGATGTCCATGCCGTCCAGCTTGGCCGCCAGACCATTGCCCGGCAGGGCCGCGAAGTCAGTGACTTCCGGGGGAGTGATGGCCTTTGCCTCAGCGTCGGCCAGAACAGCCTTTGCCAGAGGGTGCTCGCTGCGGCTTTCCAGCGCGGCGGCCAGCGTCAGCAGCTCCGTCTCGGTGACGCCCTCGGCAGGCAGCAGGTCGGTGACGCGGGGTGCGCCCTCGGTGATGGTGCCGGTCTTGTCCAGCGCCACGATCTGGGTGCGGCCCGCGGCCTCCAGCGAAGCGGCAGTCTTGAAGAGGATGCCGTTCTTTGCGCCGAGGCTATTGCCCACCATAATAGCCACAGGCGTTGCAAGGCCCAGTGCGCAGGGGCAGCTGATGACCAGCACGGAGATGCCGCGGGCCAGCGCATAGCCCAGCTCATGGCCCAGCAGCAGCCAGACGATGGTGGTGAGGACGGCGATGGAGATGACCGCCGGGACGAAGAAGCCCGACACGGTGTCGGCGATTTTTGCGATAGGAGCTTTGGTGGCGGCGGCGTCGCTGACCATCTTGATGATCTGAGCCAGCGTGGTATCCTCGCCCACCCGGGTAGCCTCGCAGCGGAGAAAGCCCGACTGGTTGGTGGTGGCGGCGCTGACCTTGTCGCCGACGGCCTTGTCCACCGGGATGCTCTCGCCGGTCAGGGCGCTCTCATTGACTGCGCTGGTGCCTTCCAGCACCACGCCGTCCACCGGGATATTCTCGCCGGGGCGGACCACAAAGACGTCGCCCTTCTGCACGTCGGCGATGGCCACGGTCACTTCCGCGCCGTCCCGCACCAGCGTAGCGGTCTTGGGGGCCAGCTTCATCAGGCTCTTGAGGGCGTCGGTGGTCTTGCCCTTGGAGCGGGCTTCCAGCATCTTGCCCACCGTGATAAGGGTCAGGATCATGGCGGCAGACTCGAAGTAGAACTCCATCATATAGTGCATGACGAGCTCGTCGCTGCCGTCCACCTGAGCGCGGGTCATGGCGAAGAGGGCGTAAGTGCTCCACACGAAGCTTGCCATGGAGCCGAGGGCCACCAGCGTATCCATGTTGGGTGCGCCGTGGATGAGGCCCTTGAAGCCGTTGATGAAGAACTTCTGGTTGATGACCATGACGATGCCCGCCAGCAGCAGCTGGACAAGGCCCATAGCGACGTGGTTGCCGTCGAACCAGTGGGGCAGGGGCCAGCCCCACATCATGTGGCCCATGGAGAAGTACATCAGCACCAGCAGGAAGCCCAGCGAGGCGATGAGACGGCGCTTAAGCTTCGGTGTCTCGCGGTCAGCCAGTGCGTCGAGGTCGGCGCTGGCGTCCGAAGCCTTACTGGCGGAGGCGTTCTTCGGGCTTGCGCCGTAGCCTGCCTCCTGCACAGCCGAGAGGATGGCGGCAGGGGAGGCTGTGCCTTCCACGCCCATGGAGTTTGTCAGAAGGCTCACCGAGCAGCTCGTGACGCCCGGCACCTTCTTCACGGCCTTTTCTACCCGGGCAGAGCAGGCCGCGCAGCTCATGCCCGTGACATTGTATTGTTCCATTGCGGATTCCTTTCCCTCTTATAGGATGCCCGGAACGGGGTCATTTCATGAGCCGGGGCAGCAGCTGCAGCAGTTCGTCCAGCTTCTGCGTCCCGCCGGCTCTCAAATCGTCGGCCACGCAGGTGCGGACGTGCTGGCTCAGCAGCTCTTTGGAAAAGCCGTTCAGTGCAGCATTCACCGCAGCCACCTGCACCAGAATATCGGCGCAGTAGACGTCCTTGTCCAGCATCGCGCGGATGCCGCGCACCTGGCCCTCGATGCGGCTCAGCCGGTTGGCGAGGGCGCGGTACTCCTCAGGGGTACGGTCCTTGTGGCGGCAGCAGGAGGGAGCAGTGTCCTTTTCGGCAGGCTCAGCGGCGCAGCAGCAGGGCTTTTTTTCAGCATCAGTCATAGCAGATAACTCCTTTCCGGGTGTATCAGTGTGAAGAGGAAATGTACCCTGTGGGGGTAAATCTCCCGACACTCTGATTTTTACCACTTAGGGGTATCCGTTTCAAGTGGGCGGGATACACTAACTGTGAAAACTTTGTGAAAATAAAAGCCCCGAAATGCAGAAACGGGAGCCTCCCGCTGAAGGAAAGCTCCCGTTTCTGTTTAGGATAGGAAAGAGAATGTCATAAATAGGGGGAGGGGTCACAGATTGGTGTAACCCATCAGATAGCGGTCCACCTCGGCGGCGCAGTCGCGGCCCGGGATATTCAAATCGCGGGCTTTCTTGCCCTCGGCGTCCTTGCCGGCGCGGTGCTCAAGGCGCTCCACGATGGACAGCGCGTCGCTGACGGTCTGGTGGCTCTTGCGGCCCTTGATGTCCACGACGGCACCGATGCCGCAGGCGTCGTGCTCGAACTGGGGGTCATAGAGGCCCAGAGGCCCTTTTTGCTCCGTGAAATTTTCCATAGACTTTCCTATCCTTTTTTCGATTTTCCGGAGAATATCCTGGCAATGCTGCGGCACATTCCGCAGCGTCTCTCTTATATGGCATAACAGAAAAGGCGTCTCAGATGGGTCGGCGAAGACTCATCTGGAACGCCCTTGTTCCGGATAACAAGAATATTATACAAAGGTGCTGAAAAAGATTCAAGTGACAGCTGCACCAAACGTGGGTACACGGCGACGGTTCTTCTTGTGAAAAACAGACACGCAGAGCAGGAAATAGTATGCCTTTTCCGGCTCAGTGCCGGCCCAGACAGGCGGCAAGATCCTCCTCCGGCGTGGTGATGGGCCGGAGGTCATACTTCTCCTGCAAAACAGCGGCCACCCCGGGGGAGAGGAAGGCGGGCAGGGTGGGGCCGAGACGGATGCCCCGGATGCCCAGCGCCAGCAGGGCCATCAGCACACAGACCGCCTTCTGCTCGAACCAGCAGAGGATGATGGAGAGGGGCAGCTCGTTGACCGAGCAGTCAAAAGCTTCGGCCAGACCCAGCGCGATCCGGATGGCACTGTAGGCGTCGTTGCACTGGCCCACATCGAGGATGCGGGGCAGACCCGCCACCGTACCCAGCGGCAGGTCGTTGAGCCGGAACTTGCCGCAGGCCAGCGTCAGGATGACGGTGTCGGGCGGGGTCAGCTTGGCAAAATCCGTGTAGTACCGGCGGGAGGGGCGGGTGCCGTCGCAGCCGCCGATGAGGAAAAAGTGCCGGATGGCACCCTCGTGGACGGCTTGGACGATCTCCTCCGCATGGCTCAGTACGGCATGGTGGGCAAAGCCGGTGGCGACCACACTGCCGCCGTTCATGCCCGGGATGAGGGTGTCCTCCGGGTAGCCGCCCAGCTCAAGCGCCCTGGCGATGACCGGCGAAAAATCCCGGTCCTCCCCGATGTGGGTGACGCCGGGATAGGAGACGACAGAGGTGGTGAATACCCGGTCGGCATAGCTGGGCCGGAGGGGCATGATGCAGTTGGTGGTGAAGAGCACCGGTGCAGGGATGTCCTCAAACTCCCGCTGCTGGTTCTGCCATGCGGTGCCAAAGTTGCCTTTCAGATGAGGAAAGCGCTTTTTCAGCTCCGGGTAGCCGTGGGCAGGCAGCATCTCGGAGTGGGTGTAGACATTGATGCCCTTGCCCTCAGTCTGCTCCAACAGGCACTTGGCGTCGTAGAGGTCGTGGCCGGAGATGACGATGAAAGGCCCTTTCTCGATGGTCAGGGACACCTCCACCGGCTCCGGGTCGCCAAACGCGCCGGTGTTGGCCTTGTCCAGCTCAGCCATGACCCGGTAGGCCATCCGCCCGGTGTCCTCCACCAGCTGGAAGAGCTTGTCCTTGTCCCGCTCCTGTGCGATGGCCCGCAGCGCCGTGCAGAAAAACAGGTCGATCTCGCCATCGGTATAGCCCAGCACCCGCGCGTGGTAAGAGTAGGCCGCCATGCCCCGCAGGCCGAACAGCACGAAGGACTTCAGGCTCTTGACGTCCGGGTCCGGCTCCTGCCACAGCTTTTCCATGTCGTAGTCACCCACCGGCGAAGGAGCGGGGGCAGGCGGAAGCAAACGCCTCCTGTTTTGCCTTCCACACCTTGTCGGTGAGCTGGGCCACCGTCTCGGGGTCGAAGTTGACGTTGGTGATGGTGGTGAACAACCCTTCCAGCAACAACAGTGCCTGCGGCGGCTGGATGGGCTTGCCGATGTCCAGCAGCAGGGTGGCAAAGCCGATGAGTGCTCCGGTGAGCTTGTCCTGCGCGTCGGCTGTCTCGGCTGATTTGCCGCAGACACCCGCTTTTCCGGTGCAGGCCGTGCAGTTTGCCGCCTGCTCGCATTGATAACAGAACATCATTTCGTCCATGCAAAAACCTCTTTTCGTTTGATGAAAGGAGTATGAGCGGGGCGGCAGACGGTTATGCAGGCAGGCGGGGCAAACCAAAAAAAGCCGCACCCTCGCGGATGCGGCCCTTGCAGATCAGGAAAAGCTTAGTAGGTGATGCCCTGAGCCATCATGGCGGTAGCGACCTTCAGGAAGCCGGCGCAGTTTGCACCGACCATCAGGTTGCCCTCGGAGCCGGCGGCCACGGATGCATCGTAGGAAGCGTGGAAGATGCCCTCCATGATGCCCTTCAGCTTTGCATCGACCTCTTCGAAGCTCCAGCTCAGACGCTCGGAGTTCTGGCTCATCTCCAGACCGGAGGTGGCCACGCCGCCGGCGTTGGAAGCCTTTGCGGGTCCGTACAGAACGCCGTTGGACAGGTAGACCTCAATGGCCTCGGGAGTGCTGGGCATGTTAGCGCCCTCGCAGACCACGGTGCAGCCGCCCTTCACCAGAGCCTCTGCGGACTCCTTGTTGATCTCGTTCTGGGTAGCGCAGGGCAGGGCGATGTCGCAGGGGACAGTCCAGACCTTGGAGCAGTCAGCAACGTAGGTCGCATCCCTTGTGGGTCTCGGCATACTCCTTGATGCGGCCGCGGCGGACTTCCTTCAGGTCCTTGACGTAGGCCAGGTCGATGCCGTTGGGGTCGTAGACATAGCCGTTGGAGTCGGACATGGTGACGACCTTGGCACCCAGCTGGGTGGCCTTCTCGCAGGCGTAGATGGCGACATTGCCGGAGCCGGAGATGACCACGGTCTTGCCCTCGAAGCTGTCGCTGCGCATGCACTTCAGAGCCTCAGCGGTGAAGTAGCACAGGCCGTAGCCGGTAGCCTCGGTACGGGCCAGAGAACCGCCGAAGGTCAGGCCCTTGCCGGTGAGCATACCGCCCTGGAAGCTGTTGGTCAGACGCTTGTACTGGCCGAACATATAGCCGACCTCGCGGCCGCCGACGCCAATATCACCGGCGGGGCAGTCCACGAACTGGCCGATGTGGCGGTACAGCTCGGTCATGAAGCTCTGGCAGAAGCGCATGACTTCCATGTCGCTCTTGCCGTGGGGGTCGAAGTCGGAGCCGCCCTTGCCGCCGCCCATGGGCAGGGTGGTCAGGCTATTCTTGAAGATCTGCTCGAAGCCGAGGAACTTCAGGATACCCTGATTGACAGAAGGATGGAAGCGCAGGCCGCCCTTGTAGGGGCCGATGGCGCTGTTGAACTGGACGCGGTAGCCGCGGTTCACCTGGACCTTGCCCTGGTCATCGACCCAGGGTACACGGAAGGTGATGATGCGCTCAGGCTCGACCATGCGCTCGATGAGGCCGGCCTTCTCGTACTCGGGATGCTTCTCCACGACGGGCTGGATGCTCTCCAGCACCTCGCGGACAGCCTGCAGGAATTCGGGCTCGTTGGCATTGCGCTTTTCCAGGCCCTCGTAGACACGCTTCAGATATTCATTCGTCAGCATAATGATATTCTCCTTTTCCCTTATCTCTATTGTGTGGAGGCTCCGTCTTTCCCGTTTCCCACGGCGGGGCTGATAAGCCTCTGCCCACTTTGCAATTATAAAGCTTTATCTGCCGATTTACAAGATGGCCCGCCCCGCAAAAACCGGAAAATCTTTCAAAAAACAATGAAAAAGATGAATGCACTTCACGAAAAAGACGGGACACATCAAAAAACTGCGATAAAACCTGCTTTTGTAAAGAAACAAAAAATCCCTGCACTGCCCTTTCCGGGCCGGTGCAGGGAGGAAAAGTCTTACTTCAGCAGCTTCTCGCAGGCGTCAGCGGCACCCTCGAGGAACTGTCCGTCGTAGGTCTCGATCATGCCGGCGTCGGACAGCGCAGCCAGCTGCGGGTCGATGGGGCATTTGGCCAGAACGGGCAGGTGATGCTTTGCGGCCACCTCGTCCACATGGCTGTCGCCGAACACATTGATGTGCTTGCCGCAGTCGGGGCAGACGATATAGCTCATGTTCTCGACGATGCCCAGCATCGGTACCTTCATCATCTCGGCCATGTTCACGGCCTTGGCCACGATCATGCTCACCAGCTCCTGCGGGCTTGCCACGACGACGATGCCGTCCACGGGCAGGCTCTGGAAGACGGTCAGGGGGACGTCACCGGTTCCCGGAGGCATATCCACGAACAGGAAATCGACGTCTTTCCAGACCACATCGGTCCAGAACTGCTTGACCGCACCGGCGATGACGGGGCCGCGCCAGACGACGGGGTCTTCCTCGTTCTCCACCAGCAGGTTGATGCTCATGACGTCGATGCCCATCCGGCTCTGGATGGGCCAGCAGCCCTTGTCGTCGGCCATGGCGCGGCCATGGATGCCGAACAGCTTGGGGATGGACGGGCCGGTGATGTCGGCGTCAAGGATGCCGCAGTGGTAGCCGCGGCGTGCCATTGCACAGGCCAGCAGGGCGCTGGTCATGCTCTTGCCGACGCCGCCCTTGCCGGATACGACGCCGATGACCTTCTTGACGCTGCTATTGGGGTTGGGTGCGTCATGCTGGGGCGCAGCATCGCGGGAAGAACACGCTGCCCCGCAGTTGGAGCAGTCATGGGTACATTCTTCGCTCATTGTCTCGTTGCGCACGGCCGTGGTACCGGGGTGCGCTTCCTCCTTGCATTCTTAGATCCGATCTGGCGGAACATTCCCGCCAGATACGATATATATCATATCATAAAACTGGGAAAGAAACAACCCACGGCCCCGCTCATATTTCCCAGAGCAGCTTACATATCTATAAAAAGATACACTGGGGAAAGGGAGGGGTGCGCTGTGCGGCAGAGCTATCTGAAAAACGCAGCCCTGATGACCGGGGCGGACATCCTGCTCCGTCTGGCGGGCATGGGGCTGCGCATCTGGCTGGCGAACGCTCTGGGCGGCGAGGGGATGGGACTTTACCAGCTGGTGCTGGCGGTCTATTCGCTCTTCGTCACGCTGGCGACGGCGGGCGTCTCGGTGGCGGCCACCCGCCTGATGGCCGAAGAGCTGGCCCGCAGCCCGGCGGAGGCCCGGGGGATGCTTCACCGTCTCCTGCTGGCGGGGGCCGGGCTGGGCGTGCTGGCGCTGGCGGCGCAGTTCGGGCTGGCGGGTCTCGCCGCAAAATGGTGGCTGGGCGATGTCCGGGCGGCGGGGGCGCTGCGTGTCTCGTCGCTGGGCCTGCCGTGGATGGCGGTGTCGTCGGTACTGCGGGGCTTTTTCATCGCCCGGCGGCAGGTGGAGCCAAACGTCCTGAGCCAGCTGGCCGAACAGACCGTCCGCATCGGCATCGTCTACTTTGCGCTGGAGCGGGCCGACGTCCTCGGCTGGGACGTGGGCGGGCGCTGCACGGCAGTGCTGGGCGCAACGGCGGTCAGCGAGGCCGTCAGCACCGGGCTGATGGCACTTTTTTACCGCAAAGAGGCCCGCCGCTGCTTCGGTGCGCGGCCTGCCTGCCGCCCGCAGGAGCCGGGAAAGCGCCTCTGGGACATTCTCTGGCCGGTGGAGGGAGGACGTTGTCTCGCCAGCGCTCTCCACACCGCGGAGAATATGCTGGTGCCGGCCTGTCTGGCAGTCTATCTGCAATTTTCCGGCGGGCGTGCCGAAGCCGTGGCCCAGTACGGCAGCCTCAAGGGGATGGCCCTGCCTCTGCTGACCTTTCCCTTCGGACTGCTGGGGAGCCTTTCCGTCCTGCTGATGCCCGAGATCACTCAGGCCCACCTCCGGGGCCAGAGCGAGCGGCTGGCCGCCCTCATCGACAGGATGCTCCGTCTCACCGGCTATTTCTCGGCGCTGGCAGGAGCGGCGTTCTGGGTGTGGGGTCAGCCGCTGGCCGAAGCCCTCTACGGCAGCGCCGAGGCGGGCAGCTACCTCGTCATCCTCGGCCCGGCCATGCCGCTGATGTACCTCGAGAGCATGGTGGACGGTGCCATGAAGGGGGTAGGAGAACAGAAAGCCGTCTTCCGCTACAGCATGTGGGACTCCTGCCTCCGCATTGCGGGCGTGCTGCTCCTGCTGCCCCGCTTCGGGATGAAGGGCTTCCTTTTTGTGATCTTGCTGTCCAGCTTCTACACCTGCACCGCCAACACGGGGCGGCTGCTGTCCAGCTGCGGCCTTCCGCTGCGTCTGTGGCGGTGGCTGGGCGCGCCGGGCTTTGCGGGGGCCGTCAGCGCCGGGGCCGGGCTGGCCCTGCGGCATCTTTTAGCGGACTGGCTCACCGGCGGAGCCCCCTTGCAGCTGGCGGCGGTAGCGCTGGGCGGCGCGGGGATGGCCGCGGTCTGCTTTGCGGCGGCGTGGCCGCTGGGCCTCGGCGAAGAGCTGCGGGCCGTGGCGGCAGGGGAGAGGCGGCATAAGAAAAATGTCCAAAAAGCAAAATAGCTGGACACGGGGGAGAGAATCGAGTATAATACTAAAGATATTATGGGGTGATAGGCCCTTGAAATGAAAAACGGCAGCTGACATCTTCGGATGCCGGCCCCCGATGCAAAAGAGGATATGCTGTGAAGGAAAAGAAAACAAATCTGCTGCAGGTACTGGCCCGCCGGGCTCTGCTGGTGGCGCTGGACGGAGCCATCGTAGCCTTCAGCTTTTATTTCGCCCTGCTGCTGCGCGCAGACGGTGCTGTCGAGGCCTCCTGGTGGCCCCACAACCGCGCCCTGCTCTACGCGAATCTGCCCTGGATCGTGGCGGTCTACCTGCTCAGCTTTCTGGCCGGGCGGCTCTACACCATCCTTTGGAAGTACGCCGGGGAGCGTGACCTCATCCGTCTGGCCGGGATGATCGCCGTTCCGACGGGCATCGTCTATCTGGTCAACCGCTGCTTCATCCACGGCGTGCTCTTCAACTCGGCCAACGCCATGGCGGCGGTGCTCATTTTCCTGTTCGTCGGCGGGAGCCGTCTGGCCTGGCGGCTCTTCCTGAACCACCCGCTGGGCGAGCGTCTGCGCGGCAACACCAGCAAGGACCCCAACCGCCCCGTCATGATCGTGGGTGCGGGCGAGGCCGGTGCGTGGGCCATCAATGTCTGCAAGACCAACACCGGCTACGGCCATGTCATCGTGGCCGTGGACGATGACCCCAACAAGCTGGGCCAGACCATCCACGGTGTCCCGGTGCGCGGCACACTGGAAGAAATTCCCGACCTGTGTACCCGCTACAACATCCATACCATCATCGTGGCGATCCCGACCCTGAAGGGAAACCGCCTGAACCACGTCATCGACCTCTGCGTCTCCACCCACTGCGCCGTGCAGATGCTCAGCGACCCCCAGCTGGTGGGTGCAGGCACACCTCAGCAGGGTGCGTTCCGTGAGCTGAACACCGCCGATTTCCTCTCCCGTGAGGAAGTCACACTGGACACGGAGAAAATCTCCGGCTACCTCACCGGCAAGACCGTTCTGGTGACGGGCGGCGGCGGCAGCATCGGCAGCGAGCTCTGCCGTCAGGTCATGCGCTTCAAGCCCGCAAAACTGCTTATCTTCGATATTTATGAGAACTGCGCCTATGAACTGCTGATGGAACTGCAGCAGAAGTATGGCCGTGATGTGCCGGTCACGGTGCTGGTCGGCTCCATCCGGGACAAGGCCCGTCTGGACGAGGTATTTGAGACGTACCACCCGACGGTGGTGTTCCATGCCGCCGCCCACAAGCACGTCCCGCTGATGGAGATCAGCCCCGCCGAGGCCGTCAAGAACAACGTCTTTGGCACCAAGAATCTGCTCACCAGTGCCAGCGAACACGGCGTGGAGCGGCTGGTGCAGCTCTCCACCGATAAGGCCGTCAACCCCACCAGCGTCATGGGCTGCACCAAGCGCCTGTGTGAGATGCTCATTCAGACCTTCGCGGGCAACACCGACATGAAGTGCGTCGCCGTCCGCTTCGGCAATGTGCTGGGCAGCCACGGCAGCGTCATCCCGTTGTTTGAGGCGCAGATCAAAAAGGGCGGCCCCGTCACCCTCACCGATGCCAACATCGAGCGCTACTTTATGACCATCCCGGAGGCGGCACAGCTGGTGCTGCAGGCCGGTGCGCTGGCCGAGAGCGGCAGCATCTATGTGCTGGACATGGGCGAGCCGGTCAAGATCATGGACCTTGCAAAACAGCTCATCCGCTTCTACGGCTATGAGCCGGGCGTGAACATGGATATTAAGATCGTGGGTCTGCGCCCCGGCGAAAAACTCTACGAAGAGCTGATGATGGACGAGGAGCAGGACAAGATGCGCCGCACCGTCCACAATAAGATCTTCGTGGCTCCGCCCCGGAACATCGACCTGGGCGAGTTCTACCAGCAGCTCCAGGAGCTGGCCGTCGCCGCCGAGCACAACGACGACAGCGTGGTGGAGCAGTTGGCCAAAATGGTGCCTACCTTTACCCCCACCCGCGAGAACCTCAAGCTGTAAAACCGCTGGCTGCACGGCACCTTTGCCGTGTAAAAATATATGAGAGGGATGTACAATCATGGAAAAGAAACCGTTTTTGACTGAGTCGATGGCTCAGGACATCATTCAGGACGTACCCACCCCCTTCCACGTCTATGACGAGAAGGGCATCCGCGAGAACGCCCGCCGCATCAACAAGGCATTCAGCTGGAACAAGGGCTTCCGCGAGTATTTTGCGGTCAAGGCTCTGCCGAACCCTGTCATCCTCCAGATCCTGAAGGAAGAGGGCTGCGGCGTGGACTGCTCCTCTCTGACCGAGCTGATGCTCAGCGAAGTGTGCGGCTTCAGCGGCAGCGACATCATGTTCTCCTCCAACCAGACCCCTGTGGAGGACATGAAGAAGGCTTACGAGCTGGGCGCTTATATCAACCTCGACGACGCCACGATGGTGGACTTCCTCGACCGGGTGGCCGGTGTGCCGGAGAACATCTTCTGCCGCTACAATCCGGGCGGCACCTTCCAGCTGGGCGAGAGCAAAGAGGGCTTCCAGGTCATGGACAAGCCCGGCGACGCCAAGTACGGCATGACCGAGGAGCAGATGATCGACAGCTACAAGAAGCTGGCTGCAAAGGGTGCCAAGAACTTTGGCATCCACGCCTTCCTCGCCTCCAACACCATCTCTGACGCCTATTATCCTGAGCTGGCAGGCATCCTCTTCCAGCTGGCTGTCCGCGTCCAGAAGGCCACCGGCGTGCATATCGCCTACATCAACCTGTCCGGCGGCGTCGGCATCCCGTACCGCCCCGAGCAGACGGAGAACGACATCATAGCCATCGGCGAGGGCGTCCGCAAGAAGTTTGAAGAAATTCTCGTTCCCGCCGGCATGGACGATGTCTCCATCTTCACCGAGATGGGCCGCTTCACCACCGGCCCCTACGGCGCTCTGGTGGCTACTGCCATCCACGAGAAGCACATCTATAAGGAATACATCGGTCTGGATGCCTGCGCGGCCAATCTGATGCGCCCCGCCATGTACGGCGCTTACCACCACATCACCGTGCTGGGCAAGGAAGACGCACCCCACGACCACAAGTACGATGTGGTCGGCGGTCTGTGCGAGAACAACGACAAGTTTGCCATCGACCGTATGCTGCCCAAGATCGACATCGGCGACATCGTGTATATCCACGACACCGGTGCGCACGGCTCTGCCATGGGCTACAACTACAACGGTAAGCTGCGCAGCGCCGAGGTCCTGCTCTGCGAGGACGGCTCTCACCGCCTCATCCGCCGCGCTGAGACTCCCCGCGACTACTTTGCAACGCTGGACTTCCTGCCCTTCATGAAGCCGCTGCTGGGCGAGTACAACGACGACTGAGCACGCTTCCGACTCCATCACACCAGAATAAAGCGAGGAACGACGCAGATGTTTTTTGGATTCCAACTCACCTGTGGCCTGATGCTGGTCTTTTACGGCTATTCGGTCATGAAAAATCCCCGGGTCTGGGGCGACCAGGGCCGTCAGGCCGTCAAGGCCGAAAATTTCCCCGAGTACTGCCGCCAGAACGGCCTGTTTTTCCTGAAAGCTGGCTTCATCATGGCGCTCATCGGGGCGCTGGACGCGCTGGTAACGCTTTCGGGTCTGCTGTACGTCCTGTTGTACCTGTTCGGGCTGGCGTTTGCGTTCTACCCGCTGACCCGCTGGTGCAAGGAGAACGAGGGCTTCTCGTGGCCTTGGCCCCGCGTCGAGAGCGAGAAAAAGCGTATCAAGAAACTGCGCCGGCAGCAGGAGGCCGAAAAGGCGGAACGAGAAGAAAAGTAAATAGCAAAAAATAAGAGGCCGCTGTAAAAGCAACCTCTCAGTCTCACTTCGTTCGACAGCTCCCCTACCGAGGGGAGCCTCTGGCGAAGAGATTGGGCTTTCTGCCATGCCAAAGCCTCCCTCTCGATAGGGGAGGCGGCACGGCGAAGCCGTGACGGAGAGGTTGAACACAGCGGCCTCTTTTTGTTTCTTAAATCAAACCATTTTCTTTGCAGTAGTGATAAATACCATCCTCTGCACAGGTGCCACAGACCTCGCTGGCGATGGCTTTCAAATCGGCAGAAGCGTTGCCCATGGCAACGCTGTGACCGACAGCCTGAAACATTTCTATATCGTTGTTGCCGTCACCGAAAGCCATTGCATCCTCGGGCGTCAGGCCGTAATAGGCCAGAACTTTCCGGATACCGGCTCCTTTTCCGCCGGAGATGGGGATGATGTCCACCGCCCTGTCCCACCAGGCGGCGATTTTTGCACCGCTCGTGCCTTTGAGAATGGCGGGCCAGTCGCTTTCGCGGCAGCCCATCAGCAGCTGGAAAACTTCACCTCGGGAGACTTCATCGAACTTATCGGAAATGACCGGCGCTCGTCCGCCGATGGCGTAATATGCCGTCAGATCGTCATCCGTCCCGTTGGAGAGCAGCTGCGTCCGTCCTGCAACCGACACCGGACGACCAAGCGCTGCGGCGTTTTGAACCAGCGTCTGCACATCCTGCGGCGGGATGGGGCTGGCAAAAATATCTCCGCGACGGTCGTAGCAGTAGGAGCCGTTGTAGGTGAGAAAGACGTCGAACTCCACGCCGTCGAATCTCGGCACAATGAGCGGAGAACGCCCGGTGGCGACGGCCAGCAGGATGCCGTTTTGCTGTAAGCGGCGCAGAGCGTCCAGTGTCCGCTCAGTAATACGCTTTTTCTCCATGTCGATGAGGGTGCCGTCGATGTCGAAAAAGATGATGCGGGGCTTGTGCATGGTGCTGTACCTCCAATGCAAAAAGAGGGGAGAGACTTACCTGCGGGCCGTGGGCTGGCCCACGATGTCGTAGATGTCACGCCCGGCAAGCGCCTCAAATGTGCCTTGATGGCGAGGTTGATGTCCCACTTGTTCTGCGGATAATCGCCGTAGCGGCGGCGGACGTCCTCCATCCGCTCGATGATGTTCATGACACCGTCGGCCCCGGCCAGCGAGTCGCAGAGCTGAATCAGGCGGTCGTATTCGTCGTAGGCCATGCCGTCCAGTCCATCGGCAATGATTTTCGTTTCTTCGGGCGTCGTGTCACGCTTGCCTACATAGTCGGCCAGCGACTGGTTATTGAAGGAATGACTCAGGCAGACCCGCGCCACCTCGTCGTACCCCAGCGAGAGCATGTAGCGGTAGCCGTCTACGACATGGCCGAGGTGCCGCTTGCCGTACCGCCGCCCGATGTCGTGGAGCAGCCCCAGCACATAGGCCTTGTCTGCGTCCAGCCCGCAGGCGCGGGCGATGGCCTCGGCGCAGCGGGCTGCAGTGCGGCTGTGGTCGCCCCAGGGGCCGGGGTTGTGGGGCTCAGCTTCGGCTAAAAGGGCTTCGGCGGTCTTGCGGTCAGGATACATCAGAATGCCTCCTTATAGTGCGTCGATGTCGGCCTGTAGTTTCTCATAGAATTTCCCCAGATGGAGACCGTCGATGAAGCGGTGATTGACCTCCACCGACATCCCCAATTTCTTGCGGCCATTTTCCTCGCCATATCTGCCCCATGTGATGCGGGGGATGTTGTCGTCCCGGTCAAAATCCCGCTCGTTGGTGCAGCCGGTCAAATCAAACCACGGTGTGCAGGAGATATAGATGAGGTTGTCGTTCTCTTCGTCCTGGTCAAGAAGGGTCTTCTGGGCAGCGCTTCTCGCCTGTGCGGAGGCACAGAACTCCGCAATGCCACCGACTTTTGGCAGGGTGACGATGTGAAACTGCTCACTGCCGGGTTTCAGGTCGGTCAGACTGGGAATGCGCTCATCCAGCAGCCACACCTCGCCGTCCCGGATGGCGTAGCGGAAATTCTTCACGCTGTTCACGGCGTCCGTCACGAGATACCCCATCGCGTAATAAAACGACAAATGCCGCTCCTTGACATAGCGGTAAAGGTTTGTTACATCCACCCGGAAGGTGACGCTGTAAAAAGGGTGGGAAACAGCGGAGAAAAACTCGAACAATTCAGCCCGCTCCCAGTGGGTCCTATCGACTTTTTCCATCTTACTCCTCCTCGGCGGAGGTCTGCTTATTTTTATCCAGCGCGTCGAACTGCTTTACGATCTGCGGGTCTTTCAGTTTGATGACCTTGCCGGAGAGGTAGTGGAGGGTATTTTCCTCGGGAATGTCGAGGAAGCTGATACGGACGGCGCAGAGGGCCTGCGTCCTGGTGCCGGTGCGCTCATTCATCTTGCGGTTGCCGTACTTGATGTCGCCCAGCACCGGCTTGCCCAGATAGGCCAGATGGGCGCGTATCTGGTGAGTGCGGCCGGTGATGAGGCCGATGCGGCAGAGGGCGAAGGGGCCAGCTGTCCGCAGCACGTCCACATCGGTGATGATCTGCTTGCGGTGCTCGTCCTGGGACTGGTGGGCGTGGATGCTCACCTTATTGTTCTTCTCGTCGTGCTCCCACCATGCAGTGAAGCGCCCGCTCTGGGGGATGCCCACCGTGATGGTGTAGTATTCCTTCTTGAGCAGGTCGGTGCGGATGATCTCGTTCATGTCCCGGAGGGCGGCGTAGCTCTTGGCCGCGATGACGAGGCCCTCAGTGCCGCGGTCGAGGCGGTTGCAGATGCCGGGCTTGAAGCGGTTCTCGCCCTGGGGGTCGTACTCGCCCTTCTGGGCCAGATACTGGGTGAAGGCGTCCACAAGGTTTGCGTCGCCGGTGCGGTCGCTGTGGCAGAGCAGGTGGGTGGGCTTGTAGAGGACGGCAATGTTCTCGTCCTCGTAGATGACCGTCACCTTGGGCTGGTTCTGCTGCTTTTTGGGGGCGGGCTTGCGGGTCGGCTTTGCACCCTCAGGCGGGAAAAATTCGTCGTTGATGTAGAGCTCGATGAGGTCGCCGGCCTTGAGGCGGTCTTCGGGTGCACCCTTTTTGCCGTTGACCTTGATGCGCTTGTTGCGGAAGCTCTTGTATAAAAGGCTGGTAGGGAAGTCGCGGGTCACGCTCTGGACAAAGCGGGAGAGGCGGACGCCCTCGTCGTTGGCGGTGGCAGTGTATTGTTTCATAAAAGTATATCCTTTTTGCTTTTTCTGGAAAGATTCTGCTTGCCTTTTGCCAAAGGCTCCCCTACAAGGGGAGCTGGCGAGGAGCTTGCGACGAGACTGAGAGGTTGTACGAAGGATGGCTTTGCCGTAGGAATGAAACATCTCCGTCATTGCTTCGCAATGCCACCTCCCCTATCGAGGGGAGGCTCTGGCGTACCGAAAAGTGTTCTTTCTACTTTATAATAATCTACTCTCCCCATGAAGTCAACGCAGAATATTTTCTGTCGGCTCTTGTCTTTTGCCGAAAATGGGGTACTATAAAAGAAACGACTACAAACAAAGGAGCGCAGCTATGGCAGGACACAACATAAGCCACGAGGGCCATCGGCAGCGGATGCGCGCCCGGGTGGAGCAGTACGGGCTGGAAAGCCTTGCACCCCACGAGGCACTGGAATATCTGCTCTACATCACCAACGCCCGCCGGGATACCAACGGCATCGCCCACGCGCTGCTGGAGCGGTTCGGCAGCTTTGCCGGTGTGCTGGAAGCCGGTGAAGAAGAACTCTGCCGTGTGCCGGGCGTCGGCCCGGCCAGCGCCCGGATGCTGCATCTCCTGCCCGAGGTGAGCCGGTACTACGAGCATAGCCGCACCAGCACCGAGGGTGCGCTGACCACCACCGAGCGGCTGGCGGCTTACCTGAAACCCCGCTTTGCCGGGGCAAAACAGGAGAAAGCCCTGCTCCTTTCGCTGGACAGCCGCAGCCGGGTAAAGAGCGTGTACTGGCTCAAGGAGGGGAACAGCCGGATGGTGAGCCTCGAGGTGAAGGACGTCGTCTCGGCGGCGCTCCGGGGCGGGACGGAAAGCGTCGTGCTCTGCCACAACCACCCCAACGGTGTGCCGCTGCCCTCCCGCGAAGACCTCGCCGCCACCGAGAACATCGTCCGTGCGCTGGGGCTGGTCAAGATACGCTTGCGGGACCACATCATCCTCGCCGAAAACGACTACTTCTCCATGCGGGAATCCAACCGCCTGCCGTTCTACGACTTCGAGACCGGCGCAATGTTACGCCCATATGGAAGAGAATGATTTACATTATAAAATAATTGTGGTATAATGGCTGCGAGAGATACAACTAATCGTAGTTTTGAAAAGGAGGGCTTTTTGTGGCAGAGGAAAAATTCCATCTGGTGTCGTCCTACGCCCCCACGGGCGACCAGCCGCAGGCCATCGCACAGCTGGTAGAGGGGGTAGAGCGGGGCGACCGCTGCCAGACCCTGTTGGGCGTCACCGGCAGCGGCAAGACCTTCACGATGGCGAACGTCATCGCCCAGTGCAACCGTCCGACGCTGGTGCTGGCCCACAACAAGACGCTGGCCGCCCAGCTCTGCACCGAGTTCCGCTCGTTTTTCCCGGACAACGCTGTGGAATATTTTGTCTCCTACTACGACTACTACCAGCCGGAGGCCTATATCCCCAGCACCGATACCTATATCGAAAAGGACAGCGCCATCAACGACGAGATAGACCGCCTGCGCCACTCGGCCACGGCGGCGCTCTCGGAGCGGCGGGACGTCATCATCGTCGCGTCGGTGTCCTGCATCTACTCGCTGGGCGACCCCATCGACTATCGCAGCATGGTCATCAGCCTGCGGCCCGGGATGCAGATGGAGCGGGACGAGCTGTGCGAAAAGCTGGTGACGCTGCAATATGAGCGCAACGACGTCAATTTCATCCGCAATAAGTTCCGCGTCCACGGCGACATCGTGGACATCTATCTGGCCTATATGAGCGAGCTGGCCATCCGGGTGGAGTTCTTCGGCGACGAGATCGACCGCATCACCGAGTTCAACCCCCTCACGGGCGCCAAGCAGAACGTGGTCAAGCACGTTGCCATCTTCCCGGCCAGCCACTACATCGTCAGCGCCGACAAAAAGGCTGCCGCCATTGAAAAGATTCGCGCCGAGTGCGACGCGCAGGTGAAGCAGTTCACCTCGGAAGGCAAGCTCATCGAGGCCCAGCGCATCCAGCAGCGGACGAACTACGACATTGAGATGCTGACGGAAGTGGGCATCTGCAAGGGCATCGAGAACTATTCTGCCGTTCTGTCGGGCCGTGCGCCGGGCAGTATGCCCACGACTCTGCTTGACTATTTCCCGGACGACTTCCTGCTCTTCGTAGACGAGAGCCATGTCACCCTGCCGCAGGTGCGGGCCATGTACGGTGGCGACTACGCCCGCAAAAAGACGCTGGTGGAGTACGGTTTCCGCCTGCCGTCGGCCTTTGACAACCGCCCCCTCAAGTTCGAGGAAGTGGAATCCAAGCTCAACCAGATGATATTCGTCTCGGCCACCCCCGGCGAGTACGAGCGGAAGAACAGCACCCAGGTGGCCCAGCAGGTCATCCGGCCCACTGGTCTGCTGGACCCGCTCATCTCGGTGCGCCCCGTAGAGGGGCAGGTGACGGACCTTCTGGGCGAGATAAACGCTCGTATCGAGCGGCATGAGCGCGTCCTGGTCACGACGCTGACCAAGAAAATGGCCGAAGACCTGACGGATTACTTCACCGAGCAGGGGATAAAGGTCAAGTATATGCACCACGAGGTGGACACCTTCGAGCGAATGGAGATCATCAAAGACCTCCGTCTCGGCACCATCGACGTGGTGGTGGGCATCAACCTGCTGCGTGAGGGCCTCGACCTGCCCGAGGTGAGCCTTGTGGCCATCCTCGACGCCGACAAAGAGGGCTTCCTCCGCAGCGAGACGAGCCTGATTCAGACCATCGGCCGCGCCGCCCGCAATGCCGAAGGTCTGGTCATCATGTACGCCGACGAGGTGACGGACAGCATGGACCGCGCCATCACCGAGACAGAGCGCCGCCGCGCCATCCAGATGGCCTACAACGCTGAGCACGGCATCGTCCCGAAGACCATCGTCAAGGCCATCCCGGATTCGATTGAGATCAGCGACAAGGCTGAGAATGCCAGGATGAACACCCGGCGGATGGGCAAGCTCGAGCGCGAAGCCGCCATTGACCGCCTGACCCGGGAGATGAAGGAAGCCGCCAAGCTGCTGGAATTTGAGCACGCGGCCTTCCTGCGCGACCAGATCGACCGCCTGCGCCGGGGCGAGAACCCCACCGTGGATTCCTCGGCAGAGACGGAGCGGAAGCAGAACCATGCACAGACACAGAGAAGAGGGAGAAAGTACCTTGGCAAACGATAAAATAGTCATCAAGGGTGCGCGGGAGCACAACCTGAAAAACGTGAATCTGACCCTCCCGCGTGAAAAATTCATCGTTATGACCGGCCTGTCGGGCTCGGGCAAGTCGAGCCTTGCCTTCGACACCATCTACGCCGACGGCCAGCGCCGCTATGTCGAGAGCCTGTCCAGCTATGCCCGGATGTTCCTTGGCCGGATGGACAAGCCCGATGTGGACGAGATCACCGGCCTGTCTCCGGCCATTTCCATCGACCAGAAGACCACCAGCCACAACCCCCGCTCCACCGTGGGTACCGTGACGGAAATTTACGATTATCTGCGCCTTTTGTACGCCCGTGTGGGCGTGCCGCACTGCCCGGTGTGTGGGCGGGTCATCAGCCAGCAGAGCGTGGATGAGATGGTGGACGCTGTGCTCAAGCTGGAAGAGGGGACGAAGTTCCAGGTCCTCGCGCCTGTCGTCCGTCAGCGCAAAGGCACCCAGCAGAAAGAGCTGGACGCCGCCCGCCGCGCCGGTTACGCCCGCGTAAAAATCGACGGTAACATGTACGACCTCGACGAGGAGATCGCGCTGGAAAAGAACATCAAGCACACCGTGGAGATCGTCGTTGACCGTCTTGCTATGCGCAAGGGTATCCGCGGCCGTCTGGCTGACTCGCTGGAAACGGCCCTTGCCCTCGCCGACGGCGTGGCTGAGGTGGATGTCATCGGCGGCGAGTGCATGACCTTCAGCCAGAATTTCGCCTGCCCCGAGCACGGCATTTCCATCAGCGATTTGTCACCCCGGCTCTTCTCCTTCAATAACCCTCTGGGTGCCTGCGAGAAGTGTACCGGCCTCGGCACCTTCATGCGGGTGGACGAAGAGCGCATCCTGCCCAACCGGGACCTCTCGATTCGGGAGGGGGCTGTCAAGGCCAGCGGCTGGTACTACGCCGAAGGCTCTGTAGCCGAGATGTATTATCTGGGACTGGGGAAAAAGTACGGCTTTACACTGGACACGCCCATCAAAGAGATGAGCACCGAGGCCGTCAACGCCCTGCTCTACGGCACCAACGAAGAAAAAATCGAGATGCACCGCACGAATGAGTTCGGCAGCGGCGTCTATTATAATACCTTTGAGGGCATCGTCGAGAACCTCGAGCGCCGCTTCCGCGAGACGAACAGCGAGTGGATGAAGGAGGAGATCGGCAGCTTCATGTCGGGCGTCGAGTGTCCCGACTGCCATGGCAAGCGCCTGAAACCGGTGGTGCTGGCTGTGACCATCGGCGGCAAAAACATCAGCGATTTCTGCGAAATGTCGATTCGGGACGAGCTGAAATTCATCGCCGACAATGAGCCGAACCTGACCGAAAAGCAGAAGCAGATCGGCGGCCAGATCATGAAGGAGATCAAGAACCGCCTGCAGTTTTTGCAGAGCGTGGGCCTCGATTATCTCACACTGGCCCGGTCGGCAGGCACCCTGTCCGGCGGCGAGAGCCAGCGCATCCGCCTGACCACCCAAATCGGAAGCGCTCTGTCGGGTGTGCTGTACGTGCTGGATGAGCCGTCCATCGGCCTGCACCAGCGCGACAACGATAAACTCATCGCAACGCTGAAAAATCTCCGCGACCTCGGCAATACGGTCATCGTGGTCGAGCACGACGAGGATACCATGCGCAGCGCCGATTATATCGTGGACGTCGGCCCGGGCGCGGGCGTCCACGGCGGCGAGATCGTGGCCGCAGGCTCCGTCAAGGACATCTGCAAGGCCAAGCGCAGCATCACCGGCGACTATCTGTCGGGCCGCAAGCGCATCGAGGTGCCGCAGACCCGCCGCCCCGGCAACGGCAATTTCCTCACGGTGAAGGGTGCGCGCGAAAACAATCTGCGCAACATCGACGTAAAATTTCCGCTGGGCGAGTTCGTCTGCGTGACGGGCATCTCCGGCTCGGGCAAGTCGAGCCTCATCAACGAGATTTTGTATAAGACCCTCGCCTGTGAGCTGAACGGCGCCCGCTCCCGCGCTGGCAAGTGCGATGGGGTAGAGGGCCTCGAGTTCGTGGATAAGGTCATCGGCATCGACCAGCAGCCCATCGGCCGCACGCCCCGCTCCAACCCCGCCACCTATACCGGCGTGTTCAACGACATCCGCACCGTCTTTTCCCAGACGCAGGACGCCAAAATGCGGGGCTACGGCCCGGGACGGTTCAGCTTCAACGTCCGGGGCGGCCGCTGCGAGGCCTGCGAGGGCAACGGCATCCTCCAAATCGAGATGCACTTCCTGCCGGACGTCTACGTTCCCTGCGAGGTCTGCAAGGGCGCACGCTACAACCGCGAGACGCTGGAAGTCAAGTATAAGGAAAAGACCATCTCTGACGTGCTGAACATGACCGTGGAAGAGGCGGTCGTCTTCTTCGCCAACCAGCCGAAGATCGCCCGCAAGCTGCAGACGCTGCTGGACGTGGGCCTGGGGTATGTCACGCTGGGGCAGAGCGCCACGACCCTTTCGGGCGGCGAGGCGCAGCGTGTCAAGCTGGCCAACGAGCTGGCCCGCCGCAGCACGGGTAAGACCGTGTATATCCTCGACGAGCCGACTACCGGCCTCCACATGGCTGATGTCCACCGCCTCATCGAGGTGCTGCAGAAGCTGGTGGATGCAGGCAACACCGTCATCGTCATCGAACACAACCTCGACCTCATCAAGTGCGCCGACCACATCATCGACCTCGGCCCCGAGGGCGGCAGTGCCGGCGGCCTCATCGTCGCCGAGGGTACGCCGGAGCAGGTGGCCGAGGTGCCGGGCAGCTTTACCGGCCAGTACCTCAAGCCGCTGCTGGAAAAGGACGCGAAACTCCGCGCAGAGGGCAAATAAAGCAGTATAAAACAGAGCCGCAGTCTCCCAAAAGACTGCGGCTCTGTTTTTTGCAAAAGTTCCAGATATAACAAAAAGCTCTTCAGTCGAGAGGCTGAAGAGCTCTGGTCCGAGTGGCGAAAATCGAACTCACGGCCTCTTGAATCCCATTGTGCTTCTCTCGAAAACACAATGTACAATCCGATACTGCCTAGACTCAGTATCGTTAAATTTCAAATGTATTATACCATTCTGTTTCATTGGATGTCAAGATGTTTCATTCCTTTTGTGGTCAAATTGTGGTCAAACGACCCCGACAAATGACTTTTCTCCCCCAGCTAAGTTACATCGCGCAATTTCGATTTTCATCAATCGAAGTTGCGCTTTTTGTTTGCACGAATTATCTATAAGGAGGATTTGTCAACCATGTCAATGAACCATCGTTGTTTTTTCATCCTTGACAGAATTGTATGACCCTTGACTATTTTTACGGACAGGCCGGAGAACTCTTTTCGTTCTTCCGCATTCCAAAGGCTCTTTTTCAGGAGCAGCGGTTTCAAGATCTGTCAACCGATGCCAAAACCCTGTACGGCATCCTGCTTGACCGTATGAGCCTTTCTGTTAGAAATGAATGGTTTGACAAAAAAGGCCGAGTGTTCATCATCTTCACGATTGAGGATGTCAAGAGGACTTTGCGTTGCGCAGACAACA
>ENA-OQJN01000281-OQJN01000281.1-human-gut-metagenome-genome-assembly--contig:-NODE-281-length-23794-cov-4.772426_pt1 | contig 23794 bp, 20 predicted proteins | sample MGYA00242610_ERZ504777 | MGnify/ENA primary metagenome ERZ504777 (study PRJEB26092, sample SAMD00036350) | human gut metagenome | host: Homo sapiens | study: EMG produced TPA metagenomics assembly of... | reverse complement strand
GCCGAGCATGGGCCTGATCATCTACGGCACCGTCGGCGAGGTGTCCATTGGCCGCCTGTTCATGGCTGGCTGGGTCCCCGGCATCCTGATGTGCGTGCTGCTGATGCTGGCCGTCACCTGGAGCGCCCGCCGCTTCGGCTACAAGCCCGAGCATGACCATCCGGCTCCGCTGTCTGAGATCCTGAAGGCTCTGCTGGATAGTATCTGGGCCATTCTGTTCCCTGTCCTGCTGATCGTCCTGATCCGCTTTGGCATCATGAGCCCCACCGAGTCCGGCTCCTTTGCCTGCGCATACGCCCTGCTGGTCGGCACCGTGTTCTACCACGAGCTGACTTGGGAGAGCCTGCTGCAGACCCTGCGCGACAGCGTGAAGGACATCACCGTCATCACCATCATTCTGGCGTTCTCCGGCGTGTTCGGCTACGGTATCGTGTTCGATAACATCACTGTCACCATTGCAAACGCTCTGCTGGGCATCACCAGCAACAGCGCGATCCTGCTGCTTCTGGTCGTCGTCTTCCTGCTGATCTGCGGTATGTTCATGGAGACCACCGTTATCGCCCTGATCCTGACCCCCATCCTGCTGCCCGTCATGCGCAGCATCGGCGTCAACGAAGTCGTGTTCGGCATGATCATGATGACCACCGTCACCTTCGGCGTCATGACTCCCCCTGTCGGCACCGCGCTGTATGCCGTGTCTGACATCATGGAGTGTCCCATTGAGGAGACCTTCAAGAAAGGCTGGCCCTTCTACCTCGCGATCGTGGGTGTCATCCTGTTCATGATATTCTTCCCGCAGGCGGTGCTCTTCCTGCCGAACCTCGTGTACGGCGCGTAAATCAAGCGTTCCACATCTCTCCGATTCTTCTATCTATAAAGCAGAGCCTGTCTTTCCTGCCTTGGAAAGGCAGGCTCTGTGCCTTTTATGGAGGGTTTTTATGAAACCGACAACAGATTTTCCTTTCCTGCTGGACAACCCCCGGGCGTGGCGCACCTATCTGGGAGGCCGGATGCTGGACGCCCTGCACGGTGACTCCAACGGCGAGGACGGGCATTTCCCCGAGGAGTGGATACTTTCCACCGTCGCCGCCCGCAACGCCGGACGGGAGCAATTCCCCGAAGAGGGCATGAGCCACCTGCGCGGCACCGACGTCACCCTGAGATCGGTGCTGGAAAGCGATACGGAGGGCTATCTCGGCAAGGGCGCGGCGCAGCCCACCCTCGGCGTGCTGACCAAGCTCATCGACAGCGCCGAGCGTCTGACCTTGCAGGTGCATCCCGACAGGCCGACGGCCCTGCGGCTGTTCCGGAGCCAGTACGGCAAGACCGAGTGCTGGCACATCCTCAGCGGCCACCCCGTGAACGGCGAAGAACCCTGCATCTACTACGGCTTCCAGCCGGACATGACCCGCGCGCGGTGGGAAGCGCTGTTCCACGCACAGGATATTCCCGGGATGCTGGCCGGGATGCAGAAATACCCGGTGCATCCGGGCGACACCATCCTGATCGAAGGCGGGATGCCCCACGCCATCGGCGCGGGCTGCTTCCTCGTGGAGATCCAGGAGCCGACGGATTACACGATCCGGGTGGAGCGCACGACGCCCAGCGGCTTTGCCGTGGCCGACAGTATGTGCCATCAGGGGCTTGGCTTTGAAACGATGTTCGAGTGCTTCCACTATGAGCCGCACAGCCGCGGGGAGATCCACGACCGCTGGTTCATCGAACCGGAAACGGTGCTGAAAACGGCGGGCGGAAGCATCACGACGCTGGTGGGCTATCGCAATACGCCGCTCTTCCGTCTGGACGAAGCAAACGTCTCCGACACCCTGACGGTGGACTGCCCGCCGCGCGGCAGCGGCATCTATGTGCTGGAAGGCGCAGGGACTCTGAGCGCAAACGGCCGCAGCCTGCCTCTGAAAAAGACCGACCAGCTCTTTGTCCCCGCTGGAACGGGAAGATTTACACTGGATGCGGAGGCTCCGCTGAGGGTCCTGCATTTCTTTGGCCCTGAACAGAAACAATAAATTCCAATGTAAAAAAGACCTCCGCAGCCCTGAAAGGCGGCGGAGGTCTTCTGCGATAGGGGAGAGGTCACTTCCGTGCGATCATCTCGGTGTAGGCCAGCACCAGCGGGCCGACGCCCTTTGCGTCGTTGCAGACCACCGGCTCACTGAAATAGTAAGCCAGCGAGCCGTCGCGGTGGTCCTTGCCGCCGAGGCCGGCCACGAGGCAGATGCCACCCAGCTGCAGGCTGCCGTCCGGGTTCTTGCTCAGATACTTGTCACAGGTGCCGTAGAAGGCTTTCTCGGCCCATGCGGCCATCCGCTTGGGCAGGTAGCCGAGACGCACGCCCTTGAGCACGGCGTAGGCGAAGAGGGCCGTGCCGCTGGTCTCGAGGTAGTTGCCCTCGACGCCGGGGTGGTCCATCACCTGCCAGAACATGCCGGTCTCCTCGTCCTGGAACTTGTGGACGTCCTCGATGGTCTGCTTGAGCATCGCCATGATGCCGCGGTACTCGTTGTAGAGCTGCTCATCCATCCGCTCCAGCACGTCCACCATCGCCACCATGAACCAGCCCATGGCCCGCAGCCAGAAGTTGGGGCTGCAGCCGGTGACGGGGTCGGCCCAGTACATCTGACGGCTCTCGTCGTAGCCGTGGTAGTACAGGCCGGTCTTCTCGTCCCGCATGTGCTTTTTGATGTTCATGAACTGTTTGTAGCTGTCGATGCAGCCCTGCATCTTGTTGTAGCGGGTCTCGTACTCCATATAGAAGGGCTGGGCCATGTAGGTGCCGTCCAGCCAGACCTGCCACGGATAAATGTCCTTGTGCCAGAAGTTGCCCTCCCTGGTGCGGGGCTGGGTGAGCAGCTGGCTGCGGATGGTGTCGATGGCCTTGCGGTACTTCTCGTCGCCGAAGATGTCGTAGAGGATGAACAGGTTTTTGCCCTGATTCACATTGTCGAGGTTGTACTCCTTCGGGTCGTAGGTCTTGATGGAGCCGTCTTCCTGCACGAACCAGTCGATGAAATCCTTGGAAAATTTCAGATACTTTTCGTCGCCGGTAGTCTTATACAGGCTCAGGCAGGCGGTGATCATGCAGCCGTCGATGTAGTTCCACTTGTTGGGCTTGCCGCTGCGGACCTTCTCGATGTTCCACATGGGTGTCTCGGCGCTGGAATTGGCGATGAGGTAGTCCACGTAATCGCCCAGCATGGACAAAATCTCTTCATGAGGCATGGCTTAGTCCTCCTCAAAATGGCCGACGTTGGCAAAGCGCAGGCGCTCGCCCTCGTAGCCCTCGATCTTGACGTTGTGCAGCTCGATGTTCTTGACGTTCTCGGCGTAGATGGCCAGCTTCTTGACCAGCGGGCGGTTGTCGGCCATGGCAGCCTGACCCTCCTTGGCGTCGGGGTCGAAGGTGATGGTGACGTTCTTCATGGAGACGCCCTCGATGGGCTGTTCGGGCAGGCCGTCGAAGTAGCAGCCCGCAAACTGTGCGTCGGTGGCCACGATGTCTTCCATGGTCAGGGTGCCGAGCTTCGGGGTGTATTCGTCCACGGGCAGAGCCTCGCGGCACTGGACATAGGGGCTGTGGCCGTCCGGGTCGCAGAAGTAGAACATATTGATGACGAAGGGAGCCTTGACGCCCCGCATCTCCACGTTGCGGAACACCAGACCGTCGATGACGGCGGTGTTGCCGCGGCCGCGGCGGGTCTTGACGCGGAGGCCGCGGTCGGTGTGGTCCATGAGGCACTGGGTGACCACCATGTCCTTGACGCCGCCGCTCATCTCGCTGCCGATGACGATGCCGCCGTGGCCCTTGTCCAGCAGGCAGTTGCGGATGACGGTGTGCTCGCAGCTCTTCTTGAGCTTCATGCCGAGGAAGACCTTGCTGGCCTTCATGGCGATGCAGTCGTCGCCGACGTGGATGTTCACGCCGATGATGCGGGTGTACTCGCAGCTCTCGGGGTCGATGCCGTCGGTGTTGGGGGCGTTGTAGGGGTTGTTGATGTTGAAGTTCAGCAGGTCGAGGTGTTTGACGAAGATGGGGTGGATGGTCCAGGAGTAGCTGTTCTGCACGGTGATGCCGTGGAGGCAGATATTCTCGCTGTCCACCATCGCCACGGCGCGGGGACGCCATGCGATGCGCTTGACCTTGGGATCGACCCACCAGTCGCCGTTCTGGGCGTCGCAGTCCAGGGTGCCTTCGCCGGTGACGACGACGTCATGCACCTGGGTGATGTTCAGCAGGCCCGCAAAGCTGTTCAGCGGGTTGCCCTCCCAGCCGGTGAGGTAGTATTCGTCCACTTCGTTCTCGCTGGGGATGACGCCGGGCAGGATGGGGGTAGTGGGTGCGGTCGTTGTCGCCCAGCAGCACAGCGCCCTTCTCGAGGTAGAGGGTGGTGCAGCTCTTCATGAAGAGGCTGGCGGTGCGGTAGCGGCCAGCGGGGACATACACCGTGCCGCCCCTGGGGCAGGTGGAAAGAGCAGCCTGCAGCCTGCCGGTGTTGTCGGTCTCGCCATCGGCGACGAGGCCATAGCGGGATGCGTCCACAAAGAAGCTCTCGGCCTCGGTGGTGAAGTCCAGCTTCAGGTGCTCACCCTCGGCGTCCACCTCCACGGTGTAGGCGGTGGACGGCGTCAGGGAGAAGAGGGGAGAACACGTTGGTGTTGCAGCTTTCGTAAATGGTCTTGCCGTTCAGAGCCACGGCGAAGGGGTGCTCCGGGCGGAAGCACTTGCCGTTTTCCAGCTCGAAGACGGCGCTGCGGGTCATGGAACGGATGAGAGACAGATTCATTTTTACAGCCTCCTGAGTTATTTGCGTAGATTTGCGGCTTGCCCGCAGAGGGCGGGCATGGTACACTGGGGATAAGAATATCAGAGCACTGCCCCGGCGGGGCAGGCATAGCAAGAAGGGGGAAGGGCGGATGCGCGCCGAACGGGAAAAACTCAACGCGAAGATCACGGCGGGAGCACTCAAGCTGGCCGGCGGGCGGCTCGAGCTGCCTGCCGAGATGTGCCATATCGTTCTGTTTTCGGGCGGCAGCTGCACGGTCCAGTGCGGGGATACGTCGCTCCTGGTCAGCCCCGGCTGCGCACTGCTGCTGGGGCCGGGGGCGTGGGCGGTATCACAGGCAGGCCACACCCAGCCGGAAATGCTGGGATGCAGTTTCCCACAGGCGGCCCTCCACGAGATGAAGAACGCCACCGGCGAAGATTTCCTCCGCCTTTTTGCACCGGGCAGCCAGATGGCCCTTTACGGCAGCATCCAGTGGGCCAGCCGTCTGCGGACGCTGCTGGAGATGATGCGGGGCGCCATGGGCGAGCCGGAGTATCCCGGCGGGCTGTATCTGGCACTGACGCTCCACTATGTGGAGCAGGAGCACCGGGCGCAGAGCGCCGCCGACGCCCGCCCCCGCAACGAGACGGTGGAGCAGATCTGCGCCTACCTTGCGGCAAACTACCGGCAGAAGCTTTCCCTCACCGAGGTGGCGGCGCGGTTCTACATCTCGCCCTACTATCTGAGCCGGCTGTTCCGGCGGGTGACGGGGCAGTCCATCGTGGACTACATCAACGCCCGCCGCATCGAGGCGGCACAGAAGCTTCTGGAAACGACAGAGCTGAGCATCGGCAGCGTGGCCGAGCAGACCGGTTTCGCCTCTGCGGCCCACTTCCGCCGCGTCTTCCGGGAGACGATGGGCGTCGGGCCGCTGCAATATAGAAAAAGTAGGAAATAAACCTCTCCGTCACGCCTGACGGCGTGCTACCTCTCCTATCGAGGAGAGGCCTTGGCATTTCATAAAGCTTCACCTCTTCGCCAGAGGCTCCCCTCGGTAGGGGAGCTGTCGAGCGATAGCGAGACTGAGAGGTTGATACCTCCGCAAAAAATGCCCCCTGCGTCCTCTCTACGGGAAGAGGCACAGGGGGCATTCATGTTTGTCGGGATGATCCGAGCGGCGGGGGCTTCAGCTCAGCCCTTGACAGCACCGGCGGAGATACCTTCGACGAACTGATCCTGTGCGCAGAAGAACACGATGAGCTGCGGCAGGATAGAGATCAGGGACAGGGCCAGAATACGGTTCCAGGCAAAGCCCGTATCACCGTCCATGGACAGCTTGACGAACAGGGACATGGGGTACTTTGCAGGGGTCTGGACGTAAAGCAGGGGACCCATGAAGTCGTTGCAGCTCCACATGAACTGGAACAGTGCGCAGGACACCAGAGCGGGCATCAGCATCGGGACGATGACCTTGTACAGGGTCTGGAAGGAGGAGCAGCCGTCGATGGCGGCAGCCTCGTCCAGGTCGCGGGGGACGTTGCGCATGAACTGCACCAGCTGGTAGACGAAGTAGGTCTCAGTTGCGAATGCGCAGTGGACCCAGATGGCCAGATAGAACGGGCTGTTGACCCAGCCGAACTTGGTGTACAGCAGGAACTGAGGCACGTTCAGGACGACCTGAGGCAGGAACAGGGTGGCCAGCATGATGCTGAACAGGAGCTTCCGGCCCGGGAAGTCGAAGCGGCCAAAGCCGTAAGCTGCAATGCAGGAGGAGACCACGGTGCAGATGACCTTGGGCAGGACGTAGCTGTAAGTGTTCAGCATGGCCTGCAGGATGTTGATGGAACCGCCGAAGTTGTTCAGCGCGTTCTTGTAGCCCTCCAGAGTGGGGTTCTTGATCCACAGGCCGATGCCTGCAAAGATCTCGCTGTTGTCCTTAAAGGTGGCGCTGATCATCCACAGCAGGGGATAGATCATGATGAGGCCCACCAGGATCAGGACGAGGTACTTGAAAAACGTCGCGATGGCGTTAGAAGCTTTCATTCCCATACTGTCACACCTTACCTTTCATCCGAGTAGTAGACCCACTTCTTCTGGCTGGTGAAGGCGATGATCGTCAGGATGCAGACGATGACGAACATGATCCATGCCAGTGCGGAAGCCATGCCCATCTGGTTGGACTTGAATGCGTAGTTGTAGACCAGAATGGAGATGAGGGTGGTGGAACCGCGGGGACCGCCGTTGGTGATGATGAACGGGCCATTGAACTCCTGGAAAGCCTGGCAGATCTGAGTGACCAGGTTGTAGAAGATGATGGGGGTAATCATCGGGACGGTGATGGAGAAGAACTGACGCCACTTGCCTGCGCCGTCGATGGTGGCGGCCTCGTACAGGTCGGCCGGCACGCCCTTCAGAGCGGCGAGGAACAGCACCATGGCGGAGCCGAACTGCCAGATACGCAGGAAGCAGATGATCCACAGTGCGTAGCTGGGGTCGCTCAGCCAGGAGGGACCCTGGAAGTGGCCGAAGGTCAGCATGCGGATGAGGGTGTTGACCAGACCGTCATCACGGAACACGGCCTTCCACAGCACGGCGATAGCAACAGAGCCGCCGAGGATGGAGGGAATGTAGTAGACGGTGCGGAACACGTTCACGCAGGCGATCTTGAAGTTCAGGATGTAGGCGATGAACAGTGCGAAGACCAGCTTCAGCGGCACAGTGATGAAGCTGTACTTGAAGGTGGTGATGAGCGCCTTGGTGATCTTGGGAGTGGTGAAGGCGTCTACATAGTTCATGATGCCATACTGATGGATGCCGTTGAAGAAGTCCATATCCGTAAAGCTGTAGTACAGAGACTGGCCGAACGGGATGGCCTTGAAGACGACGAAGCCGATGATCCAGGGGATCAGGTAGAACAGGCCCTGCCATTTGTCAAAAAACTTCTGGGCCGGGGTACGCCCGAGAGAGGGCGCTTTGCTTTCTTTCATCCAGGGGTCCTCCTTTTATAAGGATATGTCTTGTGCGCCGCACAATAGTTTGGACACATTTTTGTCAAAAAAATGTCATCACCGTCTTGCAAAAAAGGGGCATCCGTCCGTAGGTGGAAGGGATGCCCCTTGCAAGACTCCTTTATGCGGGGCGGCCCGTGTCAACACCGCGCGTGTGCGGGCCGCAAAAAGTCCATGAGGCGGAAATCAGACGGTGTAGCCGACAGACTCCATGCCGTCCAGCAGGGTATCGACCAGGTCAGCGCCGGAAACATTGTCGTAATCCAGAGTGTCGAACACCTCCTGATAGACGCCGGTGCCGGTAGCCTTCAGGTCGTTGGACTCGAACAGGGGGTCGAGCTGGTTGGAAACGAAGGCCATGACCTTGCCGTTTGCCTCAGCGACCAGCTCCTTGATCTTGCCGGCGCTCTGAGCAGCAGCCAGACCAGCCTTGGAGGCGGGGATGCCGCACTCGGAGCCCATGATCTCGGCACCTGCGGTCTCGTTCAGCAGGAAGTTGATGAGGGTAGCTGCCTCTGCGGGATGCTGGCAGGTCTTGGTGATGGCCAGACCCATGGAGACCTTGGAGAAGCCGCCGTTGTAATCGCCGAACTTGATCTCCTCGCCCACGGTGAAGCCAGCCTTGTTCTCCTCGTCCAGAGCGTCAGCGTACTTGGTAGCGGAGGAGTCCCACTCGAAGCAGCCGGCCAGCTTGCCGGTGATCCACTCGGTGGACTGGTGAGCGGCGTTGTCGCCGTTGGAGCCGTAGTAGGTGGGCAGGCTCATGATGACGTGGCCCTCGACCAGGCTCTTGATGAAGTCGATGCCCTCAGCGATCTGGTCGGCATCGTAGTTCAGGGTGGAGGTGGCGGGGTCTGCCCAATCCTTGCCGTACTTGCTCTCGAGGTAGAACACCATCAGGATCATACGGTCGTATGCGCCCAGGTGCAGGGGATAGTAGTCATCGCCCAGCTTCTCCTGGAAGGTCTTGCCGGCAGCCATCAGCTCGTCCAGAGTGGTGGGGAAGGAGATGCCGGCCTTGTCGAAGGTGGTCTTGTTCCAGTAGAAGATACGGCCGGTCATGGAGACGGGCACGCACTGCTGAGAGTTTGCCACGTTGCAGGCAGCCAGCTTGGCCTCATCCCACTGGGTCAGGTCGAGGTACTCGGAGACGCTGTTCAGGTCGATGAAGGTCTGGCCGTTCTTGGAGTAGTTGTACAGCCAGTTCCAGTTGATCTGGCAGACATCCTCAGCGACGCCGCCTGCGAACTTGGTGGACATGGTGTCCTCCCAGCCGGACCATGCAGCGAAGGTGGGGTTGACGGTGATGGTGCTGTGCTCAGCAGAGAAAGCCTTGATGGCCTCCTGGTAAGCGTTGTGACGGGACTCGCCGCCCCACCAGCTCATGGTCAGGGTGACGGGGTCAGAAGACAGACCGGCCACGGAAGCTGCTGCGGAAGAAGCGGCAGTGGAAGTGGCGGTAGAACCAGCGTTGCCGGAGCCGCCGCAGGCGGCCAGCAGGCCGGCAGCACCCACAGCGCCAGAGACCTTCAGAAAGTCACGACGAGAAATTGCCTTGCTCATTTTCGTTCTCCTCCTATGTAGAAAACATCTTCTTGCATGGACGCCTCTGCAAAGCATCCGTTGTATACAAATATGATACCAAAAGCAAGAAAAAAAAGAAGATGCAAATTGTAGTGATAGCGGCAGAAAAACGTACAAATATTGCGCTTATTTTTTGCCCGGTTTTGACGTCATTGCCAGAATGAATAAACTTGGACCGAAAAACTGTGCAACTTGTATACTTCAACGATTTGCATAGAAAACTGGGATGCAACAGGGGAAGATTGGCCTGAATTGCAAGAATTTTGTAGCCGAGGCAGAATTTGTTGAAAGAGCGTTGTATACATTAAAAGCAACGATAACAGAAAGTTCCGGCCCTGAGCTGATATATCAATAGCGCAAAAAACGCGCGAATTGGGGCACGACTGATATATCACGGATGCAGAAAAGATACAAAAATGCCGCCCGGCGTGCGGACGGCATAAAATCAGGAAAAAGAGTCACCGGCGGGCGGCGTAGAAGGCGCTGCGCTCCCGGAAATAGCACTGGGGACACATGCTGACGTACTGGACGTCGTTCTCAAGGTCGATGGCTACCTGTTCGCCCTCAAAGACGAAGCGGCCGTTGACCTTGCGGCAGTTGCAGGTGGCCTTGCGGCCGCAGGTGCAGATGGTCTTCATCTCCTCGATGGTGTGGGCCAGCTCCAGAAGCCGGGTGGAGCCGGGGAAGCCCTTGAGGGAGAAGTCGGAGCGCAGGCCGTAGCAGATGACGGGGATGTTCAGCTCTACCGTCACCATAAACAGCTGCTCGGCCTGCTCTGCGGTGAGGAACTGGCTCTCGTCACAGAGCACACAGGCCAGAGGCCGGCCCTCGCTGCTGGCGGCCCGGACGGCCTCCACCAGGTCCATGTCCGGCGGCACCAGCAGATCGGCAGGGCGGCGGACGCCCAGACGGCTTACGAGGTCGCCGCTGCCCTTGGTGTCCACCTTCGGCTTGAGGATGAGCACCCGCATCCCCTGCTCCTCGTAGTTGTGGGCCACCTGCATCAGCGCGGTGCTCTTGCCGCTGTTCATTGCGCCGTAACGGAAATAAAGCTTTGCCATATCGAAAAAGTCTCCTCATGAAAGGACTCTCTCAGCCAAAGCCTGACGGAGAGGGCCGGTATTATCGATCGTATCTGCTCAGTCCTGATTGCGCAGCCGGTAGCCTAGGCTCATCAGGCTGTCGCCGAGGTGGACATTCTCCACCACCACGTCGGGGTAGGAGACAGACAGATCGTAGTGGGAGAAGTTCCAGAAGCCCTGGATGCCCAGAGCCACCAGACGGCCGCTGATCTCCTCTGCGCCGCTGCGGGGCAGACAGAGCACAGCCACCTCGGGGTGGTGCTCGGCGCAGAAAGCTTCCAGCTCGTCGATGTGTAAAATCCGGATGCCGTTGATCTCTTTGCCCACCTCGTCGGGGGCGTTGTCGAAGGCGGCGATGAGTTTGTAGCCGTTGGTGTCGGTGGTGATGAAGCGGCTCACAGCCTTGCCCAGACGGCCGCAGCCGATGAGGATGGTGGGCAGGAGGTCGCCGTTGCCAAAGAGCAGATGCTCAAGGATGCTCAGCAGGTTCTCCACCGAGTAGCCGATGCCCTGACGGCCATTCACGTCGCCGATGCAGTTGAAGTCCTGCCGCACCTGAGAGGCAGTGGTACCCATCTGGGCGGCCAGCTCACGGGATGAGATGCTGGTGATGCCGTCGTTCTTCAGGGTGCGCAGGTAGCGATAGTATTTGGGCAGGCGCTTGATGACGGGCAGAGAAGCTTTGCCGGGAGTGTTCATAGGGGGGCTCCTTTCTTTTTATCCGCAGCATTGCCGGGGGGAGGTGCGCAGCGGCAGGGCGCTCCGGCAAAAGATTTGTACTTTCTTGTACAATAATGATACATATTTGACAATCTTATCTCTAGTATAAAGTATACAGCGCGAAGAGAGAATGTCAAACCATTTGGCACATTTTTTTGAGAAAGAAAAGAAATCTTTGCCGAAGTATAACCGGCAGGAATGGCGGACAAGCTGAAATGAAGCAAAAAGGAGGATGCGCAGAATGTCACAGGAAGAGAAGAACGTCCCCGTGGAGCAGCAGCGGCTGGAAAAAGAGCAGATCGAGGATATGGGCAGCGTTTACCGCACCCGGGGAGCTCACGCCATCCACTGCCTGACGGTCATCGGCCAAGTGGAGGGCCATGTGGAAGCGCCCCAGGGCCAGAAGACCACCAAGTATGAGCATGTCATCCCCCAGCTGGTGGCCGTGCAGGAGGACCCCGCCATCGAGGGCCTGCTGGTCCTGCTCAACACCGTGGGCGGGGATGTGGAGGCGGGGCTTGCGCTGGCGGAGCTCATCGCCAGCATCTCCAAGCCCAGTGCGGCGGTGGTGCTGGGCGGGGGCCACTCCATCGGCATCCCGCTGGCCGTCAGCGCCCAGCGGAGCTTCATCGTGCCTACCGCCACCATGACGGTCCACCCCGTCCGCCATTCCGGCATGATACTGGGCGTGCCGCAGACCATGCGCTGGTTCGAGCAGATGCAGGAGCGGATCACCGGCTTCGTGGCGTCCCACAGCGGCATCTCGGAGAAGCGGTACACCGAGCTGATGATGCGCACGGGCGAGCTGGTCATGGACGTCGGCACCGTGCTGGATGGCCGAAAAGCCGTGCGGGAAAGGCTCATCGACGAGCTGGGCGGGCTGTCGGACGCGCTGGCATGGCTCTACCGAGAAATCGAGGGGAAATAAATTGCCATTTGACTTTTCCCGTGGTACAATGAAAGAATCGAGTCGTATCGAAATTCTTCCATCGTCACCGACAGAGCCGCCCTGAGCGCGCCCTGCTTCATGATATAAAATAAGGAACGGGTTTTAGGAAACATGGCAAAGAGAAAACGCAAGACCTCCGGGCGCAGCACAGCCTCGCGCCGCAAGAACCGGACACAGGACCGGATGCCCGCGGGGCTCATCACCCTGTTTGCGGGGCTGGTGCTCATGGCGCTGGCTTTCGTGCCGGGCAGCTCGGCCTGGCGCACGATGCACGATGTCCTGTTCGGCGTGTTCGGCTGCGGAAGCTTCGTGCTGGGCGCAGCGCTGTGCTATCTGGCCATCCTCTACACCCGGGGCGAAGACCTGCTGCCCCACATCGCAAAGCTGGCGCTGGGGCTCATCTTCGCCAGCGGCACGGTCATCGTCTTTTCTGACATCTCCACCGACCAGACCGCCGCCCAGATGACCGCTGCCTGTTATCAGAATGGGATGAGCGCATGGCTCTCGGGCGGTGCGCTGGGCGCTGTGCTGGGCGGGACGCTCCTGCTGCTCTGCGGCAGACCCGCCGCCAATCTGGTCATGGCGGCGCTGGCGGCCTGCGCCAGCCTGTACATTTTTGACGTTACGCCCGCCGAGTGCTGGCAGTGGCTCTGTAACGTGGGCGGCAGCGTCCACGAAAAGGGCCTTGCCGTCCACGAACAGAATGCCGCCCGCCGGGCCGAGCGTCTGGCAGAACGCGCCGCCGAGGAGGCCGAGGCGGAGGAATATGAGGACTATGGCGACGACCTGCCGGAAGACGAAGCGGGCGAAGGCGGGGACTGCTGCGGCGGCGAAGAGCCTGCCGCGCCCGCCTTCCATATCCAGCCTCCCGGCTGGCTGGCTGGCGTCTTCCACTGGGGCCATCAGGTGATGCAGGGCGGCGAACAGGCAGAGCCTGCCCCTGCGCCCGCACCGGAAGCGCAGACCCCGCCTCAGCCCGAGCCTGCCCCCGTACAGGTGGAAAAGCCCCGGCCCCGTGCGCCCTTTGATATTGATTTAGGCCCTGACCATACCACCGTCACCGAGGGCGGCAGTGAGCCCATCGAGCCCATCATCCTCGGCCCCGGCGGCACCTTCGGCATGGACCCGCTCCGCCGTGCGCCCATCCGCGCCACCGTGACGCCCATCGTCCCGGACGCTGTGGATACCGCCGCCGAGGACTTCTTCACGGCCCAGCCCGAGCCGACGGTGACGCCCACCGTTACGCCCGCCGCCCCGGCAGAAGAGCCGGAACAGCAGCCCGCGCCTGAGCCGCCGCTCTCCTTCGGCATCCCACTCTATGATCTGACCCCGACTCCGGAACCGGCCCCGCAGCCGGTCAGCGCCGAGAATGCTGCGGCGTTCCGCTCTGAGCCGGATGAGGACGGCTGGATCAGCATCACCAGCGACCCGGTGGAGGAAAAAGACCTCAACACGCTGGTGGCAGCCGCCATGGAAAAGCCCGCTGTCTCCGAGGAGCAGGCCGCAAACGCCCCCGCCGAAGAGGCAGAGACGGAGGAGAGCTTCCAGTATCAGTACCCGTCCATCGAGCTGTTCGAGCGCGCCCCGGAGGAAAGCGACTCCGGCGCGGAAGACGAGCTGAAAGCCAACGCCCAGAAGCTGGTGGACACGCTGGAAAGCTTCGGTGTCCGCACCCGTGTGCTGGATATTTCCCGCGGCCCGTCGGTCACCCGGTATGAAGTCCAGCCCATGGCGGGCGTCAAGATAAGCCGCATCACTTCGCTGGCGGACGACATCGCCCTGAACCTGGCGGTGGCCGATGTCCGCATGGAGGCACCCATCCCCGGCAAGCCTGCCGTGGGCATCGAGGTGCCGAACCATAAGAAAACGCCGGTCTACATCCGCAGCGTCTTCGAGAGCCAGAGCTTTTTGCGGATGACCTCGCCGATGGGCATTGCGCTGGGCAAGGACATCGCCGGCGTGGCCCAGGTGGCCGACCTGTGCAAGATGCCCCATCTGCTCATCGCGGGCAGCACCGGCAGCGGTAAATCGGTCTGTGTCAACAGCATCATCATGAGCCTGCTGTTCCGCTCCAGCCCCGAGGACGTCAAGCTCCTGCTCATCGACCCCAAGGTCGTCGAGCTGGCTGAGTACAACGGCATCCCCCACCTGCTGATGCCCGTCGTCACCGAGCCCCGCAAGGCGGCCGGCGCACTGGGCGGCGCAGTGCAGGAGATGGAGCGCCGCTACCACCTCTTCGCGGAGAACAACGTCCGCGACATCAAGTCCTTCAATAAGCTGGCGGCAGCGGACCCGGACCTTGAGAAGATGCCCTATATCGCCATCATCATCGACGAGCTGGCCGATCTGATGATGGTCGTCGGCAAGGATGTCGAAGACTCCATCTGCCGCATCGCCCAGAAGGCCCCGCGCCGCCGGTATGCACCTCATCGTGGCGACCCAGCGCCCCAGCGTGGACGTCATCACCGGCCTCATCAAGGCCAACATCCCCAGCCGCATCGCCTTCGCCGTGTCCAGTCAGGTGGACAGCCGCACCATCCTCGACGGTGCCGGTGCCGAAAAGCTGCTGGGCATGGGCGATATGCTCTTCATGCCCGTGGGCGCACCCAAGCCCACCCGTATCCAGGGTACCTTTGTGCGGGATGAGGAGATCAGCCGTGTGCTGGACTTCATCAAGAAGAGCGCCACCGTCCAGTACGACGAAGCCATGATAGAGGCTATGGAAAAACACGCCATCCAGGACGGCAAGAAGGGCAGCAGCTCTGCCGACTCCGACGAGGAGGGCGGCAGTGACCCGATGCTCAAGCAGGCTGTGGAGGTGGTCATCGACGCCGGCCAGGCGTCCACCAGCCTGCTGCAGCGCCGCTGCAAGCTGGGTTATGCCCGCGCCGCCCGCATCATGGACGAGATGGAAGAAAAGGGCATCATCGGCCCCTACGAGGGCGCAAAGCCCCGCGCTGTCCTCATCAGCCGCCAGCAGTGGCTGGAAATGCAGATGAATCAGCCGGATGAATGATCCGCATTTTTATTGAATGGAGAAGCTAGTCTATGAAAGCAACTGATTTTGTTGTGAAAACTACAAAAGAATATGTTGAACAGATGCCGAAGGCTCAGCGAAAAAAAATGGGCCAATTTTTCACAAGTGCAGGAACAGCACGCTTCATGGCAGAGCTATTTGAAATTCCCTCTGAGATAGATTCGATTTCAATTTTGGACCCGGGAGCTGGTTCTGGAATACTTGCAGCAGCTGCGGTAGATAGATTGGAAGAAATAGAGAGTATTCGAACGATTTATATAGTATGCTATGAGAACAATCCTGATGTGGCGGAGCTTTTGAAATCCAATTTGGAATGGATGAAGAAACATTCTGAAAAGGAAATATCCTATGAATTGCGGCAGGAAAACTATATTTTAAGTCAGTCGGAAAACTATAATGGTACATTCAGCGCGGAATTGAATCCTCAGAAATATGATATTGTGATTTCAAATCCTCCATATATTAAGTTGCCGAAGACTGCACCAGAAGCAATGGCAATGCAGGATGTCTGCTATGGAGCGCCAAATCTCTATTTTCTGTTTGCTCGAATGAGTGCTTTTAATTTGAAAGAAAATGGAGAAATGGTCTATATAGTTCCCCGCTCGTGGACGTCAGGAGCGTACTTCAAAAAATTTCGAAACAAATTTTTTGAAGAAATGGCCTTGGAACATATACATCTGTTCGAAAGCCGTGATAAGGTCTTTGAAATTGAAAGCGTTCTTCAAGAGACGATGATTTTCAAAGCAAAGAAAAACTCAGCAGAAACCTTCCCAAATATTGATGACAACCACAAAGAACAATTCGGATTTTGAGGGTAGAACAGTATTTCAAGCACCATACGAGACAGTGGTCAATGGGGCAGAAGATTATGTATATTTGGTGACGAACGAAAAAGAAGCAAGTGTGCTTCAAAAAATGAATGGATGGAAGAAAACGCTGCCACAAATCGGGCTGAAAATGAAAACAGGTCTGACAGTGGATTTTCGTAATCGAGAAGCGCTGTGTGATTCGGCACAAAATGGTGCGGTTCCTCTTTTTTATGCACAGCATATTCAGAATGGAAATGTTGTTTTTCCGATAGGAAGGGAAATGAATATCTGGTAACAAATCAGATGGGGCTGCTTCAGAAAAATACAAACTATTTGTTCGTAAAACGCTTTACCGCGAAAGAAGAGCATCGCAGGCTGCAATGCGGAGTATATTTGGCCAGAAAAAATCCGGAATATAATAAAATCAGTACGCAGAACAAGATAAATTTCATTGAAGGAATTCGAGAACTTTCGGAATGTACAGTTTATGGCTTGTATGTGCTTTTCAATTCCACATTTTATGATATGTATTATCGTATTTTAAACGGTTCAACACAAGTGAATTCGACAGAGGTGAATTCGATGCCAGTCCCTTCGCTCGATACAATCGAAGCGATGGGAAGGAAGTTGTTGAAAGTACACGATATGTCAGAAACTGAATGTGACAAAATTTTGGAGAGTTATTTATGAGTAAATTAGAGGACGCTCGAAAAATCCTGACAGCGTTACAGGTGCCCAAAGCACAGAAAAAGGATATGTGCTGTTATACGCTGCTTGCATTGGCAGGATTAGATGAAGATGGTGCATGGGATTCAGCGACAAATGAGTGGATTCGCATTCACGATGTGAATGTGTTTCTAAAAGAGCATTACGATGTGGCATATGCTGAAAATAGCAGAGAAACGATTCGAAAAGACGCAATGCATCATTTTCGTAATGCGGCATTCATTGAAGATAATGGAATGCCTACCAATAGCCCGAAATATTGCTATCGATTAACAAACGAAATGGTGGAACTGGTTCGAAGCTATGGTAGTGATATGTGGGAACAGGGATTAAAACAGTTTTCTCAAAACCACGAAACATTGATTTCGTTGTATGCAGCTAAGAAGACGATGCAAAAGATGCCGGTGAAAATTAACGAGATGATTTTTACACTTTCACCCGGAAAGCATAATCAACTTCAAAAAGTAATCATTGAGGAGTTCGCACCGCGTTTTGCACCCAATTCGGAGTGTCTGTATTTGGGCGATACAACGAAGAAGGATTTGATAATACAGACGGAAAAGCTTCAAAAATTAGGCTTTGATATTTCTGTACATGATAAAATGCCAGATGTGGTTCTTTATACAGAAGAAAAAGATTGGATTTATTTTGTGGAAGCTGTTACGTCGGTGGGACCGATGGAGCCGAGAAGAATAAAAGAAATTGAAGAAATGACGAAGGGCGTTGCTTCGGGCAAAATCTATGTGACAGCATTTCCGGATTTTAAGACTTATAAAAGATTTTCAGCTTCTCTTGCATGGGAGACAGAAGTTTGGCTTGCAGAAATGCCGGACCATATGATTCATTTGAATGGCGATAAATTTTTAGGACCGAGAAGGTAACAAAATAGAGGGTACAATGGAGCATTACACCGAATTTCTCCCCATCAGCCGGGCCGACATGGAGGCCCGGGGGTGGGACCGGCTGGACTTCGTGGTGGTGGGTGGAGACGCCTATGTGGACCACCCCAGCTTTGGTACCGCCATCATCAGCCGCCTGCTGGAAGCCGAGGGCTACAAGGTGGGCGTGCTGGCTCAGCCCCGCTACACCGACTGCGAGGACTTCAAGCGGTTCGGAAAGCCGAAGTACGGCTTCTTCATCGGCGGCGGCAACGTGGACAGCATGGTGAGTCACTATTCCGTCGCAAAGATCCCCCGCGCGGAGGACGAGTATTCCCCCGGCGGCAAGGGCGGCGCACGGCCCGACCGCAGCGCCACCGTCTACACCAGACTTGCCAAGCAGGCATACCCTGACCTGCCCGTCATTCTGGGCGGTCTGGAAGCATCGCTCCGCCGCTTTGCCCACTACGACTACTGGCTGGACACCGTCCTGCCCAGCATCGCCGAGGACTCCGGTGCGGACATCATCAGCTTCGGTATGGGGGAACACCAGACCGTGGAAATTGCCCGCCGTCTGGCGGCAGGGGAGCCGGTGGAGAGCATCACCGATGTGGACGGCACCTGCTACCTGACCGACTTCGACCACCTGCCCGAGCGGTATGTGGAGTGCGCGGGCTTCAGGAAGGTCGCCTCCGATAAGGTGGCCTATGCGAAAGCCTGCCGCATCCAGATGGACAATCAGGACGTCGTCAGCGGCAACATTATCGTCCAGAAGCAGAGCGAGAAGTACCTCGTGCAGAACATCCCTGCAAAGCCCCTCGTCCGCTGGGAGCTGGATAAGGTCTACGCCCTGCCCTACACCCGCCGCTGCCACCCCATCTACGAGGCCATGGGCGGTGTGCCTGCCATCCGCGAGGTGCAGTTCTCCATCATCCAGAACCGCGGCTGCTTCGGCGGCTGTAACTTCTGCGCCATCCAGCTGCATCAGGGCCGACGCGTCACCAGCCGCAGCGCCGACAGCATCGTGGCCGAAGCAGAGCGGATGACCCACGAGCCGGATTTCAAGGGCTACATCCACGACATCGGCGGCCCCACCGCCAACTTCCGTTTCCCATCCTGCCGCGAGCAGATGCTGCGGGGGATGTGCAACGGCGGCAAGCACTGCCTCGCCCCCACCACCTGTTCCCACATGATCGTGGACCACAGCGATTACCTGAAAATCCTCCGCCGCGTCCGGGAGCTGCCCGGCGTCAAGAAGGTGTTCATCCGCAGCGGCATCCGCTTCGATTACCTGATGGCCGACCCCGATGACACTTTCTTTAAGGAGCTGGTGGAGTACCACGTTTCCGGCCAGCTGAAAGTTGCGCCGGAGCACTGCGCCCCCAACACCCTCGCCTACATGGGCAAGCCGCCGATCGAGACCTTCAACAGGTTCAAGGATAAGTTCTACGAGCTGAGCAGGAAGGCAGGAAAAAAGCAGTACCTCGTGCCGTATCTCATGTCCAGCCACCCGGGCAGCACCCTCAAGGATGCCGTCTATCTGGCCGAATACCTCTACAAGAACCATATGCGCCCCGAGCAGGTGCAGGATTTTTATCCCACGCCCGGCACCGTGAGCACCTGTATGTTCTACACCGGCCTCGACCCCTACACCTTGAAGCCGGTGTTTGTGGAAAAGACCGCTGAGGGAAAGGCGCTTCAGCGCGCCCTGCTCCAGTATTATGAGCCCCGCAACGCCGAAAAGGTCATCAAGGCGCTGAAAATGACCCACCGCGAAGACCTCATCCCCCTGCTGGTTCCCGCTGAGGGCCGCATTGCGGTCCAGCGCTCGGCCCGCAGAGCCGAGGCCGCCGATGTGACCATCCACGGCGACGGCACCTACACCGTCCGGCCCAGAGGCAAGGGCGGCAAGCCCCAGAGCCGCTCCACCGCCCCGGCAGGCCGTCAGCCCAGCCCCGGCGCACGTTTTGCGCCCCATTCGGCTCCTGCGCATAAACCGAAAAGCAATCAACAGAAAGAGAATACATCGTGGAAAACTTCAAAAAAGAAAAAGTGACCGCTCAAACGCTCATGAGCCGCCTCGCTGCGCTGGCGCTGGCCGCAGCCCTTGCGCTGGGCCTCGTGGGCTGTGATACCTCTTCCATCGTCCCGGGAGGCAGCGGTGACGTCATGCCGAACCCGGCAGCTTCTCAGACCAGAACGGCGCCTTCCGACGGGCAGGACGCCGCCTTCCAGATGCACTTCATCGACGTGGGGCAGGCGCTGAGCGTGCTGGTGGAGTGCGACGGACAGTTCATGCTCTATGACGGCGGCAATGTGGACGACGGCAGTCTGGTGGTCTCCTACTTGCAGAGTCAGGGGGTCGAGCAGCTGGAGTATGTCTTCTGCTCCCACGCCCACGAAGACCATGTGGGCGGTCTGGCCGCTGCGCTGGCCTATTTCCCGGCTTACCACGTCTACAGCCCCGTGACGGAAGCCTCCACCAAGTGCTTCCAGGATTTCGTCAAGTACACCCAGCAGCAGAACTTACAGGTGGAAGTACCTGCCGCAGGCACCCAGTGGGCGCTGGGCAGCGCCACTGTGACCATGCTTGGCCCGGTAGCGCAGTATGACGACACCAACGATACCTCCATCGTCCTGCGCATCGACTACGGTGCGACGAGCTTCCTGCTCACCGGTGATATGGAGGCCGACGCCGAGCGCGACCTTGTGAACAGCGGCGCGAACCTCAAGGTGGATGTCTTACAGGTGGGCCACCACGGCTCCAGCACCTCCACCAGCTACGTCTTCCTGAACGCTGTCCTGCCCGAGATGGGCATCATCTCCTGCGGGGTCAACAACAAGTACGGCCACCCCCACGAGGAGACCCTGAGCATCCTGCGGGACGCCGGTGTGGACGTCTACCGCACCGACCTGCTGGGGACGATCACCATTTCCAGTGACGGCCGGAACTACACGGTGGCCACCGAACACTTTGCTACCGACGCTGAGCTGAACCCCACCGACCCGGCAGCATCCAGCACGGCCCAGCAGGCCTACATCGGCAACGTGAACAGCAAAAAGTTCCATCTGCCCAGCTGCGCCAACCTCCCGGCAGAGAAGAACCAGATTTTATTCTCGAGCTATGATGAAGCTGTGGCTGCAGGCTACAGCCCCTGCTCGAGCTGCATCAAATAACAAAATAGACAAAAGGGAAGCCCCACCGTCAGATGGGGCTTCCCTTTTGTCATACTATCAGCGTCCGCGTCCGGCTCCGCCGCCGTGGCTGCTGCCGCCGCCCATGCCGCCAAAGCTGCCGCCGCCGCGCCCGGCTCCGCCAAAACCGGAGCCGCCGCCCATACCGCCAAAGCCACCGAAGCCGCCGCCGCGGGGAGGACGAGGCCCCCGGGGGCCTCTCGGGCCGCGAGGGCCGCCATAGAAACCACCGCCGGGGCCGAAGTCATCGTAAGGGCCGCGGGGAGGGCGCGGACCTCTGTGCCAACGCCGTGCGCCGAACCAGCCAAACGGCCCCCAGAACCAGCCGAAGGAGTGGCCGAGAGGGGTGATAAAGATAAAGAAAACTGCGATGAACAGGATGATATAAGCAAGCATGGAGAAAATGCCGCCGATAAAGCTTTCCCAGATGGAGTAGTGCTTCTGGGGCGGGACAGGCTCGACAGAGGGCCGGGTGGTCTGGGTGTCAGAGCCGTCGGAATAGATAGTCCCGCCGCTCAGAGTGACCCCGTACACCTCTGCGATGGTATTGGCCACATTGGTGGCGCAGGTGAGGACGGCGGCGTCGTACTTCTTGGCGGCGAAATCGTCCTCCATGGTCTGCACGAGGGAGCTTGCCTGATCGGCCAGCAGGGTGCTGCGGAAGCCGTCGCCGTAGGTCAGATAGTAGTCGCCGTCGGCGTACTGGTCCGACTGCATCACCAGCAGGATGAGCACGCCGTTGTTCTTGCTGGAACTGCCGATGCCCCAGGTGTTGAAGGCTTCAGCAGCGTAGTCCTCGGTGGTGGCGCTGCCGGTGTAGTCCACGGTCAGCACGCCGATGTGTGCGCCATCGCAGCTGGAAGAGAGCTGTGCGTTGAGGGTCTTGAGCTCCGAGGTGGTGCTGTCGCTCAGCACACCGGCGTCGTCCACCACGCATTGATCTTTCGGCAGGCTGGGCAGCTGGATGTTGGAGGCCGAAGCCGCCGGTGCCAGCGCCGTGATGCCGACGGTCACGACAAGAAGCAGTGCCGCAATGTGGCGGGAGAATGTTTTCATCGTCTTCATGCGAAAAGTTCCACCTCCTGTATGCCGAACAGCTTGCCCAGCACGCTGGCCGGGAAGCCGCCGACGTCTTTCTGGTAGCCCTGGACCGCATCGTTATAATGCAGGTTGCTGATGATGGTCTGCGCACCGTTGAACTGGCTGTACTGCCCCTGCACTGCGCCCATCTTCATGGGGTCTGCGGCCTGCTCCTGCAATTTTGCGTAGAGCTGGCTGATGGCTGTGCCAAGCGTCTCGTTCGACTGGTAGAGCATATGCATCCTGCCGCCGGTGTAAACACTCAGAGAGTCCGGTGCGTGGATCCTGCCATCGGACTGCACCGCCCCGAGGCAGGCGGAAAAAGAGTCCAGCGCAGCCTGTGCCGTCTGCACTTCGGTGCTGTCTGCACCCAGTGTGTTGGACGCGGTGGTGATGATGTTGGCGGCCGTGTTGAGCCGTGTGGTCAACTCCTCATTCAGGGCATAGCCGCTGTCTGCGGCCACGCCGGTGGTGAACCCGTTCTTCACCGTGTCGTACTTTGCCCGGAGCTTCGCCCCGCCAAAGCCGACAAAGCAGGCCAGCATCACCACGATGCAAAGCGCCACGGCCACGGCCTGCTTGCCCAGCGCGGCAGGCAGGGCCTTTTCGAGGCCTGCCAGCTTCTGCTGGAAGGGCGTCAGCCGCACTTCCTCCTCGGCGGGCGCTGCGGCGCGATAGCTGGAAGCGTCAAAGCCGCCGGTGGGTCGATTCTGTTGTCTGGAAAAATCTGCGTTTGCCATTTCAGCTCCGGATCTCCATCATCTTCTGTTTCAGCTCGTCTTCGATGCGGGTGAGCTCCTGCTCGGCAGCGGCACGCTTTGCGCGGCCCTCGCTCTGGATCTTGTTCAGCTCGTCCAGCGTCTCGATGAGGCTCTTGTTGGTCTGCTGCAGGGTCTCGATGTCCACGACACCGCGCTGGGACTCCCTGGCCGTCTCGATGGTACCCATCTTGAGGGCGTCGGCGTTCTTTTTCAGCAGCTCGTTGGTCATGTCGGTGACGGCACGTTCGGCCTGCATGGCCTGCTGGCTGTGGGCCAGACCCAGTGCCAGCACCATCTGGTTCTTCCACAGGGGGATGGTGTTGACGATGGTGGACTGTATCTTCTCGGCCATCATGGAGTTATTGTTCTGCAAAAGCCGGATCTGAGGACCCATCTGCAGGCTGATGGTGCGGGTCAGCTCAAGGTCGTAGAGCTTTTTCTCAAAGCGCTCGCACTGGTCGGCCAGATCGCGTGCGGCCTGTGCGTCCTCAGGCAGGCCGGAAGCCTTTGCCTTGTCCATCGCCTGCTGCAGCTCGTGGGCGCGGAAGTCGGCCAGCTTCTTCTTGCCCGCGAGGATATACATGCTCAGCTCTTTGAAATAGGCCATGTTCAGCTCGTACATCTTGTCCAGCATCGCAATATCCTTGAGCAGCTGCACCTGATGCTTTTCGAGGGCGGACTGGATGGTCTCGACGTTCGTTTCCGCTTTGCTGTACTTGGTCTTCATGTTGTCGAGCTGGCTGCCCTTTTTCTTGAAGAAGCCGAGGATGCCCTTTTCCTCTTCGGCGGCGTCAAAGCTCTTCAGCTCCCCGATAAGATCGGTGATCATGCCGCCCACCTCGCCAAGGTCTTTGGTGGACACTTTGGAAAGTGCCGTCTCGGAGAAGTCGCCGATCTTCTTCTGGCAGGCGGAGCCGTACTGCAGCACCTGCTGGCTGTTGGTGATGTCGATCTTCTGAGCAAAGGCGTCCACCATCGCCTGCTCCTCGGGGCTGAGCTTGACCTGTTCGGCCTCGGGGGCCGCAGCGGGTTCGGGCTGCTTCTCCTCGGCGGCAGGTGCTTCCACCGGGTCGAGGGTCAGGGTGGGAACAGCGGGTGCGTCTAAGTCAAAATTGAACGTATTATCAGCCATGAGAGATTCCTTCCTTTCCAAATCGATACACGGCCTTGCCCTCTCCGTCAAT
>ENA-OQJN01000279-OQJN01000279.1-human-gut-metagenome-genome-assembly--contig:-NODE-279-length-23851-cov-3.074650_pt1 | contig 23851 bp, 26 predicted proteins | sample MGYA00242610_ERZ504777 | MGnify/ENA primary metagenome ERZ504777 (study PRJEB26092, sample SAMD00036350) | human gut metagenome | host: Homo sapiens | study: EMG produced TPA metagenomics assembly of... | reverse complement strand
CTCGGCTTTGCGCAGAAAATCAGGATAAGCAGCATCCGGTTCGTCCGAAGCCACGTAAAGCCCTTCATAGCAAATCCAGTCCTAGAAATGCTTTGGTATTATGGGGAGCACTTGGTTTTCGTACTCGACCAATATACTGATATAGTATTTTCCAGAGGGTGTTTTGCGGATAGTAACGGTCTTTATGGTACTGTTTAGCATGAGTGGACGATGCTGACGAAGTTTCACCCAGCCGACTTTTGGCAGTTTGATCTTGCCATCTTCGATGCGTACGGACCCCTTCTGGTTATTCGTAGAATATGCGAAGCAGCCGCTCTTTCGGGACTTGAAATGCGGCTTGCCAAAATGCTTCGGATTTTTCCAGAAATTATTGTAGGCCCGATTGAGGTTCATCTGAGCATTGGCTAATGCCAGACTGTCCACTTCCTTGAGCCAGGGATATTCCGCCTTATACTGTGCCGGCGTATTGTTCAGCTTTTTGCCTGTCTTTTGGTAATAGTCTAAGCGGTCACCGAGCATCTTATTATAGATGAATCGGACACAGCCGAACGTCTTGGCAAACAGGCTTTCTTGTTCGATTGTCGGATACAGACGATAGCGGTAGGCCCAATTCATGCGATTCACCGTCCTTGCTGTTCGATGTACTTACGGATGATTTCTATAGGAGCACCGCCAGTGGTCAAAAGGCAGAAACTACGCGACCAGAACATCTCTTTCCAGAGCTTTTGACGGACCTCCGAAAAATCCTTTTTGATCAGTCGGGAGCTGGCACTCTTATAGGCGTTGATGAACTTTGACAGTTCCGTATTCGGATGGGCACGAAATAGGATATGCACGTGATCTTGGTCATGATTCCATTCTTCCAAGGTGATATGATAAGAAGCACCGATTCTCACAAAAATATCCTTTGCAAACCGACTCATGGCTTCGGAAAATACCTTGCGTCGATATTTCACGACTAAGACCAAATGGTAATGGAGTAAGAATACTGAATGATTGTTATTGTCTAATTCCATAATATATCACCGACTTATTCCTTATACGACTGATTATATCATAGAATGACCCTGCGGCCAATCTGTCTGTCTCAATTACTTGCGTGAACTCTCCAGACCCGCGTTCATCCCCCACCTTTAAGTGGTAGCGGACTTTTTCGCGGAGAGGTTAAAACAGGCTGTACGAGGAGTGTCATTTCAAGTATACTAAAAGAAAACACATCAAAGAAAACGGAAATGAGGGATACCCATGCGAATCTTAGAACCTACCTTACGGGCGGCCATTGCCCAGTCGTCACCGGTCATGTTTAACAAAGAGGCGACGCTGAAAAAAGTCGTCTCCCAAATCGAAGAAGCCGGCCGAAACGGCGCCGCGCTCATCGTCTTTCCCGAATCACTGGTGCCGTGTTACCCTTACGGCCTGACCTTTGGCTTTACCGTCGGCAGCCGCTCCGAAGCTGAACGGGCCGATTGGCAGCGCTACTACGAACAATCCGTCGTCGTCAGCCGTGACCTGGCCCCGGTGGCCGCAGCCGCCAAGGCTTTTGGCATCTACGTCAGCCTGGGCATTACCGAGCGGGATGAAACGACGTATTCTCTCTATTGCAGCAACGTCATCTTTGAGCCCGACGGTACCTTAGCCGCCCATCACCGGAAGATCAAGCCAACGGGCGCTGAACGCTACATCTGGGCCGATTCCCATCAGCCGTCGACGTATTTTCCCATCGTCCAGACGCCGTGGGGGCCCATGGGATCCCTCATCTGCTGGGAAAATTACATGCCACTGGCCCGAACCGCTCTCTATCAAAAAGGTGTCAGCCTTTACTTAGCGCCCAACACCAACGACAATCCCGAATGGCAGGATACGATCAAGCACATCGCCATCGAAGGCCACTGCTACGTCTTTAACGTCGACCAGTATTTTACCAAGGACATGTACCCGACGGACTTAGTGGAAACGGGCGCCGTCGACAAACTGAATGCCGCCACCTGCCGCGGCGGCAGCTGCATCATCGATCCCTGCGGCCATTACGTCACCGAGCCCGTTTGGGATAAAGAAGCCATCATCTACGCCGACCTCGATATGAATCAAGTCACCCTGCGCCACATGGAATTCGACGCGGCCGGCCATTACAGCCGCCCGGATATCCTCGAACTCATCGTTCACGAATAAGGAAAAATCAGGCAATCGTAAGATTTTTTAGCCATAATAAAACGCCGTTAAACAAGCGCTATCCTCGTTTAACGGCGTTTTCCATAAGCGCCCGATATCCGACAGCAAGGGAGGCGGGCATGCCGGTGGGGGGGCTGGGGGATTCAGGCAATTTTACTGCCATTGGCTACTAATTTGAACTGCAGGCCTAATACTTTGGCGGCCCGTTTGCACATGAGCATACGCTGCATGAAGATTTCAAAGTAATCCATGAGCGAGCAGATCGATTCGTCGAGCTCGATTTCGAGGCGGATGACGTTCTTGTGGCGGTCGATGTGGAGCTTTGACGAAAGGGCGGCATAATTGACGCGGTCGTGCTTGTCGAAGGTTTCGGGAACCTTGTTGCGCACGCGGTTGCGGCGGACGTCGCTCTTATCGGCCAGAATAAGGGCTGCCGAAATGGGATCAAAGGCGACGCCGCTGTGCTCGTCATGCTGGCCGATGGCCGAAATGATGGCGGCAATATCTTCCGGCGGAGCGCCCCAGTCGCGGAGGAACTGGAAGGCCATGAGGGCTCCGGTATGGGCGTGGTCGACGCGATTGATGCTGTTGCCGATATCGTGCATGTAGCCGGCAATCCGGGCCAACTCGACGGTATGTTCGTCGTAGCCCAATTTTTTCAAGATGCGTCCGGCCGTGACGGCGACTTTGGCCGTGTGTTTCTGCGAGTGGTCGGTATAACCGAGGGCGTCGAGCACTTTGTTGCCCTGTTCCAAATAGATGCTCAGTTCCTTGGCATGGGTGATATTTTCATAGGTCAGTTTTTTCATGCAATCCTTCCTTTGCTCTTTCTTGTCTTATCTTTTAGCATACCAAAGCACTGTATATATTGCGTAAAGTTCTGATAAAAAGTCAGCCTTATTTTGAAAGGGAATATTTTTACCATTTTCCTTTGTGAAGGCCCGGCGCCGGGAGTATAATAAGAGTATATTTGAAAGGGGGATTTTTATATGAACGAAGTTATGAAAGCACTCTTAGAACGACGCACCATCCGTCAGTATGAAGACAAAGCCGTTCCGGCGGAACTCATTGAACAGATTGTCGAAGCCGGCCTCTATGCACCGTCCAGCATGGGCAAGCAGAATTCCAAGATCGTCGTCATCACCGACAAAGAACTGATCCATGAATTATCCGTCGTGAACAACGAAATCGGCGGCTGGGCCGAAGGCAACGATCCTTTCTACGGCGCCCCCGTTGTCCTCCTGGTCCTGGGATATACCGGCCTTGGGAAACAAAAATACGACGGCAGCGTCGTCATGGAAAACCTCATGCTGGCCGCTCATTCCCTGGGCCTTGGCAGCTGCTGGGTCCACCGGGCTAAAGAAGAACTGGAAAAGCCCGTAGGAAAGAAAATCTTCGACAAAATCGGCCTCTCGGCAGACGAATGGGAAGGCATCGGCAACTGCATCATCGGCTATCCCAAAGGAGAAGCGCCGAAAGCCGCTGCTCGTAAAGAAGACCGGGTCTACCACATCGACTAATAAGAAGGCAATACGAGTGTCCATAGCAACAAAAGGAAAGCGACATATATCGCTTTCCTTTTTGTTCGTTAATGATTGCGTTTGCAACCTTAATCGTGCTGGTTATTTCAGCTCGCTAACCTTAATTCTATTTTAGCACATTTTTAGAAAAAGGAAGGTAGCATAAGACTATCCTTATTCGGTATTTATCGACGAATTATTATGCCTTGTACAGGTTTTTAATGCTTAATTTTAACTGTTCTTTTATGCCAATCTTTTGGGAAACCGAGTTTTGCAAGAATTTCATTATAATCAATTGTCTCCATTCGGTTCTGTAACTTATTACATTCTTTGCGTATTGTATTATGTACAACACCATATTCATTTTTACTCAAAAAACATTGAAGCGAAAGGAAAACAGAATACACTGTATTTCGCTGCATACCAGAACGAATATTATATTGAGCATGTAATGGTTCCCAATATTTGCTGTCACGGCGACAGGTAAAACCTAACAGTCTATTATTGTGAGCGCATATATTTCTGACATCGTTTATATTCTCAATAAAGCTATGCATCACTTCTGGCGAAAATGGAATGGTCAAAACGGAAGCTGGCAGGTGATCCTGGATAAAACTCATCATGTCTTTAGCCACTGCATTTTGGACAGATAGCGTAGACTTCGAAAACATATATTTCAATTCTCCAAAATCTAGATAATTAGCTAATACCCATATGGGGACGTCGTGATGCTGGTTAACGTAATGCGCGATACTGCTATCTTTGTGCTTTTTATAATATTCAATTTTTTTAGCTAGTCGAGAAATCGTCGAAATAGCTTCCACGGCCTTCTCTTTATCATAACAGTTGATATTTAAATAAGCATAGGGAATATTGGCATTAGCTTCTGCAAAACGATGCGCAAAAATAGCTGTAAAATGAGTCTCTACGGTAAGAATAGCCCGAAGTAAGGCTTGCTTTACTTCTCGTTCAAACACATATAAACGAGAAATCTCATCAAAACTGGTTCCACCCGCATACTGATCACCATTCCGAGGAAAATAGTTTGCATAGCCATTGATAATGTTATAATAATTTTGAGTTAATAAATATCTCTTTGCTTTATTTATATCATCTATTTTTAATTTTCGGTCTACGAGTATCTGAATCTGTTCATCGATGGTCTTAAATTCCTTCAAAAAAAAAGGCCTCCTTCCATATAATGGAGAAGGCCTTTCCTTCGCACTGGTCCCCGTAGAGATTACAGCACTCTCTGTGTGTCCCCATTATAAGCTATAAAACGGTAAAAGTCAATATGATGTAACTATTGTAGTAAGAAGATACGTCTGTTTCGTAAATAACTGCTTATATGTGTTTATGTTATTTTAAAATATCATTTTGTTATAAAGTTTATTTATTAATCATTTTGATATTGTATCCTGGAATTTTTTATAAAGATTTTATCCTTAAAAGGAAGGGAAGAAATTAATATTATTTCAGTATATGCCTATATTTTCCGATAAGTATTAATTATCGGAAAATCAAGTATTATTCACTATAAAAGACTTTCTTGCCGCCATCATTTCCGCCCATATTTTATAAAATGGCATCGAGCTTTTTCATGGCTTCTTTATTGCGTTTATCCGTAATCGTATCGTAGATGTTAGCCGTCGTAGCAATGGAGGAATGGCCCAGGCGCTTGGAAACGTAGTCCAATTCGATGTTGTTTTCCAGCATCATCGTGGCGTGGGTATGACGGAAGGAATGGAAGCTGCCGTTGTGAAATTCTTTTTTGCACCACATGTTGAAATAGCGCATGTCGTTGCTGGTCATGGAGCGGCCATCCTGACGGGTGCAGACGAAGTCGTTTTCCCGATAGTCACTGCCATAGAGACGGCGATTTTTGGCCTGCTGCTCTTTATGGCGAACGAGGGCCTTGTATAAGGTTTCATTAAAGGGGATGGTCCGCAGAGATGACTTTGTCTTCGGCGTCGCCTTACAGACCGGCGTTCCCGTCTTGTCGTACAAGGTACTGTCAACGGAAATAGTGCGATTTTCCATGTCTATATGGGACCACTGCAGGGCCAGACATTCGCCGACGCGAAGGCCGGTACAGTAGGCAATCATGCAGGGGGCGTAATATTTATGCCCTAAGGGGAAGGTCTGAAAGATGTGATTCAGTTGATGACGGGAAAAGATGAATGGCTTTTTCCGGGGAATGTCGAACTTCGGCATCTTGACGTTAGCCATAGGATTGCTGTCGATATACTGGCGGTTGGACACGGCCCAGCGCATGCCGTCGTTGAATACCGTGAAAATCGTCTTGACTGTCGATCGGGAATAGCCTTTTTGCTTCAGCAGATTGAGCCAATCCTGTATTTCCGCCGTCGTCAATTCCGACAGTTCATAACTGCCGAAACGGGCGCCGATATGCCATTTGATGACCCCATTATAGGCGTCGTACGTATTGGGACCGAGATTGATTTCAACGTCCTTTTCCAGCCATTCCAAGAAGAAGGGCATGACCTCCATGGCCGGTTCCGCATCGTGTTCCGGATCGTCGAGGGCGGCCATGGCCTGGCGATAGGCTTTGGCGGCTTGGGCGTAGGTCGTACCGCCGACTCGTTCGACTCGTTTGCGGCCAGAACCGTCGGCTGCCGGATATTCGATTGTATAATACCATTTCTTACCGCGTTTGCGCAGATACACGTCGCACCGCCTCCTTTATTTGTATTGTACACTAATAACCGGGGAGACGCAACAAATGTTCCCATCCTATTTGCCCGTATAAGGAAAGATAGACTCATGCGACGTATAATCTGTCGAAAAATCACGAAAAAGGCTTATAAAGGGAAATAGGGCTTATTTATCTAAAAAGAGAGTAAATAGAAACAAACGTTCTCTGAATAAACCAAAGCCTTCGCTAAACATATGTTCTAAATACAAAAATCGCCGGATGTAGTACAATACATAATGAATCTATCGTTCCCAAAGGGGAACAGAAAGGCCGAACCATGCCCCCCTTAATTACTACCTATACCGGAAAGCATTTTGACATCACGAATATGGATCCCGCGGCCATTGGTATCGAAGACATTGCCCACGCCTTGTCCCTCATCTGTCGCGGCAACGGTCACGTCCGGACCTTTTATTCCGTCGGCCAGCATTGTCTGCAGTGCGCCTATGAAACGGAAGCCCGCGGCGGATCAGCGCGTCTCATCGTGGCAGCGCTCTTACACGACAGTACCGAATGCTACATGTCTGACGTACCGCGGCCCTTAAAAGCCGTCATGCCCGGGTATTCCGAGACCGAAACAGCCTTGCTGAACCTCATTTATGAAAAGTACCTCGGCAGCTCTTTGACGGATGAAGAAACGGCGTATCTCAAAGGCATCGACAACGATTTCCTGTGGTACGACCTGACCTACTTGCTGGATGACAGACCCGATGGCAAGGCACCGACCGTCCATATCACGCCTGATTATACCGTCCAGCCCTTTGCTGACGTCGAGGAAGAATACCTGGCCTTGTTCCGCCGTTATGCCCAATCGATTTCGAAAGGAGAATAATTCGATGAATATACAAATCTTCGGCACGACAAAGTGCTTCGATACAAAAAAGCCCTGCGCTATTTTAAAGAACGGAAGATCCCGGTCCAATTCGTCAATCTGAAAGAAAAAGGCCTGAGCAAAGGCGAATACAACAAAGTCAAACAAGCCGTCGGCGGCCTCGACGCCATGATCGACACCCACTGTAAGGACCAAGACACCTTGGCCCTGATCCAATACGCCGTAGACAGCGAAAAAGACGCCAAGATCTTAGAAAACCAACAAGTCTTAAAAACGCCCATCGTAAGAACGGCGCCAAAGCCACCGTAGGCTACGAGCCGGATGTTTGGAAGACTTGGGACTGATAATCCTGCCCCTCAACGATGAACGATTAGGCAAGACATACAATAGGCCTCAACAGCGAGATATGCGCTAATTGAGGCCTTGTTATCGTAAAAAATTATGTTCACACTTGGATATCTGTTTGTTTGGTATCGGCTGTTACGGGATCACTCCAGGAAGAATTCCATGACGTACCGTTGGTATAGTGGATTTCAGCTAATTCAACGTGAAATTTTCGTCCATTGTCAAGGCCATGGAGCGTCCAGTGATAACTCTCAGACGACAGTCCTCGAGGTTCGATAGTATGCTGACTCATAAGTACGGTAAAAGGATCGCCATAACCAAATTCAGTAACCTCTTGGCCAAAGTTATCTCTAGCTGACAGACGAACCTTAAAACCGTCAATGGTCTTATCGCTTTCGTTTTGTATCTGAATATAAGCGACAGGTTCTCCAATCACATTTTTATCGACTTCAAAGTTGGCGATAGAGGCCGGGGCTGGTAATTTGACTGGTTTTTGTTCTTTTGCCTGTGCCGGTGCTTGTTTCTCTTCCTGTTTTACCGAATCTGATTGCTGCTGTTCTTCTTTTTCAAGGTTGTTGAAGCCGTCGTACAGATTTACCCCTATAATACAAATAATGACGGCTGCGATAAAACGGTTCCAAGTCCGTACCCGTTGTTTCTTATCGTCAGAAGGCCATAGTTTCCGTACTTTTGACATAATTGGGGAAGACGGCTGCTGAGGCGGCTCATCTGGCTGAATATCATGTTTCTTCGACGCTCTTGAAGGACGAACAGTCGCCCCGCAATAGGGGCAAAACTTAGCATCATCCTGAATCTTTTTACCACACTGAGTACAAAACATCGTATCGCTTCCTTTTTTTGAATGGACGAACATTTCCATTCCCTCAAGAAATACAGCACAGAGATCCATTTTTATCCTGCAATTTGTTCTAAATAGACTGGTTACTATATCAAGACCAAGGGAACACTACCTATAATTTAACATACTAGTCATGAAATATCAATAAATATTGTACAATAATGATATATTAAGTACATCTATTCAGAACGAAGCATGAAAGGGATATATGCTAGAAGTTCTCCTTTCATGAAAGGCCTATTATTATATTCTCAATATTATTATCAATAATAGTAGGAGAGAAGAAGGCACTATCCCAAAAAGATTCGTAACTTAGCCGGATAAATCACGGCATAAACCAGGTTTCTAGTGCCAATCAGCTAATGGCGCCGTATATAGTTATAAAACGCCACATACAGCTGAATACGGATTTTGGCAGCCCGGATTCAATCCATAGATTTAGACCCAGCCATATGTACATGTATCTAAATCCAGCCCGACGGCTGTATGGATCTATATAAGGCTTATAAGGATATCTGGTAAAGTCAGGTACAAGAACCAGTAGTGACGAAATAAAATCACGAGGGATAAGTCGGGAGTGCCGGATAAAAAAAGAGCTGCTGCATGTACATAATGTATCATTAACATAAAATAGAACCTCAGATCCGGGCCTGGGACGGGGGTAGGAAAAACATGCAATTACTTCCGATAACGTTAAATTATCGTAAGTAATGAAATAATGAAAAATCAGGACATTTCAGCTAAATCTCATCCGCCGCATATCTAAGCCATTTATCCCTTATCATCCATCATAATTGACATTATAAAATCGGACTGTCTCCCCAATATTTTTATTCAATATGGGAAGTTTTAGATCTCATTGTGGGAAGTTTTGTGGGAAATTTGAAAACCAATTGTGGGAAGTTTGTGGGAAGCTAAAAACGCCGTCATAACCTAGTCTGCGGCGGCTTTTTTAGTACCTCGTTCTAATTACTGTTTCACATGGCTGCCATTGTTTGACGATATCCATCGCTCTGTCGGATTTACTTCTTTGGACATCGTGTGTATGCTGCAGCTTCCCATCGATCGACTTGATCACTGGCACTAATTCGGCTTTTTCCACCTAATGTCGTCCCTTGCCGAATCTGATTTTCATCGAATGTCATAACGATAACATTTTTCAGCAATGATTTTCTTCGCCATCTTATGTCATAACCTGGTTGCCTAGACTATTTTACACACCTGGAATTTACGTTTATAATAAAAATGTGCCGCTATGTAACTGAAGGAGATGCCAATGAAAAAAACTATATTATCAGAAGAAGATCCTGCAAAAGAAATCGGAAAAACTTTAAAGAAGATTCGTTTTGACCGTGAACTGACCTTAGATAACGTCTCTATGATGACCGGTGTCAGTAAAACGATGTTAGGACAAATAGAACGTGGGACTTCTGTTCCTACCGTATCGGTCTTATGGAAAATCGCAAAGGGACTCCAAGTATCGTTATCTACATTATTAAATGAACAACCGGTTCAATACAAAGCGGTAAACATTCTAAATGATTTACAGCCTGTATATGATGAAGATAACAAGATGGTTTTATATAATGTGTTTCCTTTTAATCCTTTGAACGGGTTTGAATATTTTTATATCATATTAAAACCGGGAGCGAATCATGAATCTGCCCCACATCGCAGTGTTACCGAAGAATACATCGTGGTTACGGAAGGCACCTTAACATTACAGGTAGAACAGCACACCTTTACGTTAGAAGCACCTGCTAAAATAAACTTTCATGCCAGTGTACATCATGCTTATATTAATAACACGGATCAGGATGTAATATTCCAAAATATTATGAAATATTAAAAGTTTTTGAAGTGAAAACATATGAACTGCCACAAAAACCCGAAAGCTAAGTTACTTAACTTTCGGGTTTTGATAATTCCAACGCCAAATCTTTTATTTGAAAGAAACGATATGGACGCCTTCTTCTTCAATAATTTCATGTAAGTGTTGTAATTCTTCTTCACTCGGCGTTCGAAATAAATCACTAGAATAAGGCATGCCTAATTGATAATGTTTGTCTTCACCATAGCGATGATATGGCAGTAATTCCATGCAGGGATCCTTTAGATATTTTTTTACAAACCGTGCCGTTTCCCGAATATTATCATCATCGCCATTAATCCCCATAATGGTAGGAACTCTTACAACGATTCCCTTTCTTTCCTTACCCAAAGCAGCAATATTATTCAGAATACGCCGATTGTCTATGCCGGTAAAGGCAGCGTGTTTTTCACTATCTATCAGTTTTATATCCATAAATAATAAATCGATTTTATCCAGTGTAGGTTTTAACCGTTTCAAGTCAAAATGCCCGCTTGTTTCCATGGCCTGATTTAATCCCATATCATATACCTGATTCACTAAATCAGCTAAAATTCCGGCTGGGCTGTGCATTCGCCGCCTGAATACGTCACGCCGCCGCCTGAATTATGGAAAAACAGCATTTGCGTTTCTAATTTATTCAGAATTTCATCAACTGTCATTTCTGTAACTGTATTTTTGCGGGCCTTTTCTAAACAAACATCGACACATTGACCACAGCCATTACACTTAACACGTTCTGAAGGATCATTGAGATTCATGCCAACACGTACAGGACAGACACGGGTGCATCGGCCGCAATGGATGCACCGTGATTGAAGATACATGATTTGGTTTTGTCCTGTATACCCTTCTGGATTTGCACACCATAAACACCGTAAGGGGCAACCGGCAAAGAAGACAATCGTCCGTATTCCTTCACCGTCATTGACAGAGTAATTTTGCAGCTGCAGTATGCGTCCCTTAGAATGAATCATGGACGGAGCGGCGAATAATGGAATCCTGCAGGCGTTTAGACAGATGTACAAACTGTGTACTATATCCAGCGACACGTACCAATAAATCCTTATAATTTTTCAGGATGTTTCTGAGCATCCAATAAAGTTTCCGTAGATAGCGTATTAAACTGAATATGGAAGGCTCCCAGATCAAAGAAAGACTGGACAACGGCAGCCAAATTACTGCGTCCCCGCTTGGTTGCGACTAAATCATGGCTGAGCCGCATGTTCAGTAAGGTACCACCAGAATGAATATCCTGATTCATCTTGGCACAAGATTTCATAGCTGCCAGCGGTGTAGCTGTATCGGTTCCACCAACAGGCGAAATTCCTTCAGAAATAGGTTCCGTTGCTTTACGCCCACAAGCCGATGCACCTAATACCCTACCGGTAGGAATAAAGTTCGAAATGCCCATAAAAGCCGTCGTAAATGGATGACCATAAAAATCTTTATACTTCACCGTTTCTTCGTAATAATGATTTTCAATCCTTTTGGCTATATCATCGACATAATCATCATCATTACCGTACTTCGGGCAAGCTTGTGCTCTTTTACGGAGTTCTTCATAGCCGTCCCAGTTGTTGTCGCAAGCCTCTAACAGGTCCTGTAATGTGCAGACATGGTCATCAAACACCAGTTTCTTTATAGCCGCTAAGCTATTCGCAGATTCAGCTAACCCAATCCCAGTCAGTACAGGTCCAATATTGTATTTCGCGCCGCCATCAACTAAATCCTTACCTGATTGCAGGCATTCTTCAGAAAGGGCTGAAAAATAAGGCCGGGGAATATATTCCTTTTGAATTTTCTGAGCCAAAATAGACGATTCTACGGCCACCGCAATCAGATTATCAAACTGTTTATAATAAGCATCTGCCAATTCATCATAAGTCTTAAAATCACGACCCATGGCTAATCCCATTTGTTTCCCCGTTAACCGGCTTTTCCCGCAATTGGTGGCGTATTCAAGGGCCGCGCTAAAATTAACGTTGGCTGTACTCGTCCATTCGAAGGTCTTTCTAAAATGAGGAACGACACAACCACAGTTATTCCAATCACGCGCATCTTCCGTTTCATACCCTAAATTTTTTAACATCATATAGCCGGTCTTATCGCTATGAATCGCGGGAAACCCCGTTCCCTGTGCGACCAACTCCATGACGGCATCCACAAAGCGGCGCGGGCTGTCGTGGGAAATACGGACAGACAAACCAGGTTGATGGGTTTTTACTTCGCTCGTCGCTTTGAGTGCTAAATAACTTAACTCATTTGTCGCATCTTTTCCGTCTCGATCACTGCCGCCTACGGTCAAATTCTGAAACTGGTTATAGCCTGCAAAGAAATCAGCGGTATTCGCGGAAATCGTCCAAACCCATTCAGACAGCTTAAGCCAATAGCATTCCATTAATTCCAAAATGCTGTCATCATCATGAAGCCGGTGTTCTATATCATACTTGTAATACGGATACATGTATTGATCGAATCGTCCCGGATTCAGAGAAAGGGGATTTTCCATAATGATTCCGCCCCACTGATAAAACCAAATCATTTGCAAGGCTTCTTGAAATGTGGTAGGAGGCTGGGCTGGAATTTTATCGCAAATTTCCGCCATCTGCAACAATTCCTGTTTACGTACAGAATCCGTTTCGTGTTCCGCTAATTTTCTCGCTTCTTCCGCATAGCGTTGGCCAAGCGTAATCATCCCTTCGCCACAAAGGATAACCGCTCGATAAAAGTTTCTTCTTTCCATGCCGGTAGGAGACGTTAACTCAACATCCTGCAACTTATTTTTACATTCATCAATGATTCCCTGCCAGCCTTTAAGGAACAAGCCATCCTCATAATCCGGCGTAATTTCACCAACAGACTGCCTCCACTTCGAATCGGTATCTACAATCCCAGTATCAACGCCCACTTTTGCCGTTTCATCCGGAATCTGAGCCAAGAACGCTTCTTCGACAGATTTCCCCTTCCAATATGGGAATATATGGTTACGCACATATTCTCGCTGCTCTGGCGTCATTTTATACGGATCCTGTTCACGGGTTGAAAAAGTATCCATTTCTTTATCGACCCAGGTCCAAGAAAATTCCGGAGTTAAAATACCACATTTCCGAAATTCTCCAATCGCGCCTACAATTAATTCGCCTTCAAAGATATATACGCCTAATTGTTCACAAACCGCTTTAAAGGCCTTTGCTCTGCGAATAATCGCTGCCTGGCCCTCTGTCTTTTTATAGGATTCTGTCCAAATCCGTGCTCTTTCATACGAAATAGAAGGCATATCATTCACATAGGCATCTTTCGCTTTCTGAATCCGTTCCGTCAACATATCAATCCCACCTTAGCACTAAAAAACAACTTTTATGCGTTATAACGTACGAACTATTTTCTATATTATAACACTATTTCAAAAGAAGAAAAAGATATAAGACGTTAATACTTTATATATTTTAGATGGCCTTACTTATCTTTAATATTTTATAAGTGTGATCCTTAACCCCTTTCAGTAAACGCTTATACTCCGAATACCTAAGCCCGATGTCTTGGAATCAGCCATAGTTCTTGTACGCTTTCACGACCTGTATAACTCCTTTTTTATATCAAAGTCGGCAAAATGTCGACAAAAAAGCCATGAACTTACAAAGATTTCTTTCTGCATAAGTTCATGGCTTTTTATTTCAGTAATTACAAACTCTGAATTGATGTTCTAATAATTTATTCTTCTTTTCTGACCTTGGGTTTCATACCCCAAACGACGGCGTTCATGATGATGACAATCAGCAGTACGACCGCCATGGCGACCCAAAATCCCATATTGATGCCGAATAAGTCGCCTCTTCCAAAGAGATCGATCCAGAGTCCTTCCCAATCCAATATCATGATTCACACCTCCTACAGTAATTCGCCATAGTGGCGGACGTATGCTTTTTTAACACTCGTTGCCAAGACCATATACAGCAGAATGCATGGAATCAGGTAGGCAAAGTAGATGGCCGGCAAAGCGACGAAGCCGAGGGCCGGTCCAATCGGCGTGAAAGGAATGACCGTCAAGACGGCAATCCCGGTCAGGGTCAGGAACATGACCGGAGCCGATGCATGGCTTTGAATAAAGGGCAGTTTCGGCGTACGGATCATGTGAATGACCAAGGTCTGGCTCCACATGGATTCGACGAACCAACCAGCCTGGAACATGGCGACATACTTGAACTGCATGGCGTCAAGTTCGGCTCCGCTGTAATACGTGGCCAAATCGTTGAACAATACGCCATGGGAAACAAATATCGGGCAAAATACAAAATACATGAAGGCATAGGTTGTAAAGTCAAAGATAGAACTTGTCGGCCCAAGCCACATCATGAAGCTGCCAACGCTGGAGGCATCCCATTTTCTCGGGACGGAGACGAATTCTTCATCGACGTTATCCCAGGGAATGGCCGTGCAGGACAAGTCATAGATCAGGTTCAGCAAAATCAGCTGCAGGCTCATCATCGGCAGGAACGGCAGCAGTGCCGACGCTGCCAGGACGGAAAACATGTTGCCAAAGTTAGACGACGCCGTCATCTTGATATACTTAATCATGTTGGCATAGGTCTTGCGGCCTTCAATGATGCCGTCATCGAGTACCATGAGATCTTTTTCCAGCAGAATAATGTCGGCCGATTCTTTAGCAACGTCGACGGCCGTGTCTACGGAAATGCCGATATCGGCGACTTTCATCGCGGCAGCGTCATTGATGCCGTCCCCCATGTAACCGACGGTGTGGCCGTTTTCCCGCAGGACGGAGACGACACGGGATTTCTGATCCGGCGTCAGTTTGGCAAAGACATCCGTCGTTTCGGCGGCTTTGGCAAGTTCAGCATCGCTCATGCGATCGAGATCGGCGCCAAGGAGCATGTTGCGTACTTCCATCCCTACTTGTTTGCAGATGGTGCGCGTGACTTTATCATTATCGCCGGTCAGGATTTTGGTAATGACACCATGTTTTTTCAAGGCACTGATAGCGTCGGCCGTCGATTCTTTCGGCGGATCCAGGAAGGCCAAGTAGCCGATGAGCACCATGTCGCATTCATCCTTTACGCCAAAGGCGCCAACCGGTGACGGATTGCTTTTCTGGGCTACGGCAAGGACGCGGAAGCCCTTGTCATTCAGGTTACTTACGGTATCCAAAATCCGCTGGCGCAGGGCGTCTGTAAGGGGCTGTACGCTGCCGTCACAATCGGCAAAGGAGCAGATGGAGAGCATTTCTTCGACGGCACCTTTGGTGACCATCTGGGTCTTCCCACTCTTGTTCTTGACGACCGTTGTCAGCCGGCGGCGGGCAAAGTCAAAGGGAATTTCATCGACCTTGACGTAGTTTTCCGAGAGGTCGACCAGCTTCGGATCCTGGGCTTCTTCTTCTTCCGTGCGGTGAATGACGGCCAGGTCCATGAGGTTTTTGTACCCGGTCTGGAAATAACTGTTCAAATAGGCGTGGCGCAGTACCCGCGTATCTTCTTCGCCATTAACGTTGAGATGATATTCCAGAACGACCTTGTCCTGGGTCAGGGTCCCCGTCTTGTCCGTGCAAAGAATATCGATAGCGCCGAAGTTCTGGATGGAGTTCAGATTTTTGACGATGGTCTGCTTCTGGCTCATGGAAACGGCTCCTTTAGCCAGGCAGGTCGTTACAATCATGGGCAGCATTTCCGGCGTCAGGCCGACGGCAATGGAAATCCCGAATAAGAAGGCGTCGAGCCAGTCATTTTTGGTAAAACCGTTGATGAAGAATACCAAGGGCACCATGACGACCATAAAGCGGATCAGGACCCAGGAAACGGCATTGACACCGCGGGTAAAACTGGTTTCTACGGCTTCGCCGGCAAGGGCCGAGGCCATGGAACCGAACAGCGTCTGGTCGCCGGTGCTGATGACCACCGCCGTGGCACTCCCGGAAACGACGTTACTGCCCATAAAGGCAATATTCGTATATTCTGTGACCGACTCTTTCTGGGCACTGACATTGCCCGTCTTTTCGATGGGTTCACTTTCGCCGGTCAGACTGGACTGGCTGACAAACAAGTCCTTGGCCGCCATCATGCGGACGTCGGCCGGAATCATATCGCCTGCCGATAAGTGAACGATATCGCCGACAACCAGTTCGTCCAAGGGAATTTCGACTCTTTCCTGTCCGTCACGGGTAACGGTGCAGGTCGTCGTAATCATGGCCAATAGTTTTTCCGCTGCATTCCCACTTCTCGATTCCTGGATAAAACGAAGGGTCCCGGAAATGAGAACCATGACGACGATGACGATGACCGTGACCGGGTTAAAATCATCGGGCGTGCTTCCCCACATCGAAAAAATAGGGAAAACGATATCGGTCATCGTAGACACGATGGCCAGGAAAAAGAGAATGGCCGTAAAGGGATTAATAAAGGCTTCGGCCAGCCGTTTGGCCAGGGATTTCTGTTTTTCACGGGTGACTTTATTGGAGCCGTACTTATCCCGGTTTACCGATACCGTTTCTTCGTCCAGCCCGTGAAGGCTCGCATGCAGGCTCTTCAAAAGATCCTCGATGGGATTGGTAGCGGCATGTTCGATGCGCTGATTCAATTTTTCACGGAGCGCCGTCTGCTGAGCAGTCAGACGAACGCTCTTGTTCGTTCCTTTTTGTTCATGGCTCTCGCCTCCTCTTCTCACTTATTTTTGGTACCGACGGCTTTTTTCAATATATAACAGATCCAAGGCCGCCACCACAAACCATGCAATCATCGTAAGGGTAAACAAGGTGCTGGTAAAACCAATCCACACCCCTTTGGCAAGGAAAATAAGTCCACTTAAGGTAATGATGGCCCCGACATTATGGCAAAGGGGCACGATATCGATGCTTTCTTTTTCCTCTTCCGGCATGTTTTTCCAGTTTGACAGGTGAATATGTAGCTTGCCACAGGCAAATAGAAAGCCGGCGACCGTGAAGACGATACCCAAAACGATACTTGTGAACTGCATGGCTTTTCTCCTTTCGTCGATAAAATCACTCAAGTTAATGGCAGCGGCCAATCGATCATGAATTCAGATACAGAAGAAGAGACAAAAACGGAGACCTCACGTTTGATACATTCACTACAAAAATACCAACAAGAGCTCTCCGCAGGTCCATTCTATCATATCCCAAAGGCTTTAAAAGCCCTTTACACGATGAATCTTCCTGCCTTCGGCCTTATTTAGGATACAAAAAAAGCAGGGAGAATCACATGGACAAACCCTTGCGATTTCCTTGCGATTTGGCAAGAATTAAGGCGAGCCGTCATGGGCCCGCCTCGGTTATAGTTCATCATTAAATTTATAGCCAATCCCCCAGATAGTCAGGATGTATTTCGGTTCGTCCGGATCGGGCTCGATTTTCTTTCGCAGCTTTCGGATAAAGGCCATGATATTGCTGTTGTCCAGCAAATAATTTTCCGACCACACGGCCTTATAAATCTGTTCTTTCGTAAATACCTGTCCCCTGTTTTCTGCCAGGAAATATAAGATGTCGAACTCCTTGGGCGTCAGGGAAATTTCTTCGCCAAGCCTTGCCACCTTTCGGCTTTTCGCATTGATGGTCAGCTCCCCAATGCGGATTTCATCCGTCACGGCGGCCATAACCCGGTCTGCGTTTTTTCGGTACTGAGCATCAAGGAGGTGATCGTGCCGTTTCGCAGGTCATAGATGCCGGACAGCAATTCTTTGGCGCCGTCACTCTTGGGCGAATCTTTTATCAATTTTTCCATGAGCCACTCCTGAAGGACGGCATCCATGTAATAAAGTCAATGTCTTTTTTCACGATGCAGCCTCCTTTCAAATGAGCTCATGATATTTCTTCTGATAAAAGGTTTGACGACCGTAGTCAGGAGCATATACAAGAGGACGACGACGAATAGGAATAGGAAGTACCACAGCGGCAAACGGGTAAGCCCGAAAATGCCGGCGGCCGGCGTGAAGGTGATGACCGTAAAAAGAACGATGCCTAACAGGGTGACGGTCATGACCGGAACTGAGGGACTGCTCTGGATAAAGGGTATCTTTCGGGTCCGCAGAAAATGGAGGATCAATACCTGGGTCCACATGGATTCCAGGAACCATCCGGTCTGAAACAGGGCCACATATTTCCCCTTCATGACCGGGTCGGTAAGGTTCAGATACGTCGCTCCCCCGAAGAAAGCCGGGCACAACACATAGTATAAGAACAGGAAGGTCGCGATGTCAAACAGGGAGCTGATGGGTCCAAAAGAAAGCATGAACCGCCCCAGTGTCTTCCCGGACCAATCCCGGGGAGCCAGGGTTTCTTCCTCATCCAGCTTATCCCAGGGCAACACGATACATAAGCTGTCATAGAGCAGATTCAGCAATAAAATCTGCAGGGCCGTCATCGGTAAAAACGGGAGAAAGGCGCTGGCACAGACGATGGAAAAGATATTGCCAAAATTCGAGCTGGCCGTAATCTTAATGTATTTGAGCATGTTGGTAAAGGTCTTCCGGCCTTCCAGGATGCCCTGTTCCAAGACGCCGAGATCCTTTTGCAGCAAGACCACATCGGCCGCATCTTTGGCGGCGTCGACGGCCGTATCGACCGATATGCCGACATTGGCCTCGCACAGGGCCGGGATGTCATTGATGCCATCGCCTAAAAATCCGACCGTATGGCCATTTTGCCTCATGGCGGAAACGAGGCGGGCTTTTTGCCCCGGAGTCAGAGCGGCAAAGACATTCGTCGTTTCAACGGCCTCGCGAAGAGTGCTGTCACTCATGGCATCTATGTCGGTGCCGGTCAGCATCTTTTCAGGGACGATGCCGACTCTGCGGCAGATAGAAACGGCCACTTTAGCCTGATCTCCCGTCAAGACCTTGGGAGCTACCTTCAGTTTCCGCAGGGCCGCTACCGACGTCTTTGCCGTTTTCTTCGGGGCATCAAAAAAGGCCAGATAGCCCATCAGAATCATGTCGTCCTCATCGGAACGAAGAATCTGCGATTTTCCCGCCATCGGTTTTCGGGCCACGGCAATGACCTTCATCCCATCTTCGAGCATCTCGTCTACGACGGAGGAGACGCTTTTCAAGCTGTCTGTTTCGATGGGCAGGATATCCTGCTTGAACGCTACCTGACGGCACCGGGACACGACCTGGGTGATATCGCCTTTACAATGAGCTGACTCTCCCCGTTTTGATCGGTGACCAACGTGCTAATGAACTTACGGGCGTAGTCAAAGGGAATTTCATCTTGTTTCTGATACCGGGTACGCAGTTCGGCAAAATGCCGTTCCCGCCCCGGCATGGACTGGCACGCCAAGATGGCGTTATCAATGGGATTGCCGACGCCGGCATGATGGACGCTGTTCAAAAAAGCCAGGTCCAGGACCGTCTCGCTTTCATTGCCCAGGACATCCATATAATATTCCAAGAGGATACTCTCATTGGTAAGGGTCCCCGTCTTATCCATACAGAGGACGTCCATGCTGCCAAAGCCCTGCATGGCATTGATGTCTTTGATGATCGTCTGCTTGCGGCTCATGCTGATGCTGCCCTTAGCCAGGCAGGCGGCCATCACCATGGGCAGCATTTCCGGCATCAAACCGACTGCGACCGACAAGGCAAAAGCCAGGGATTCCAACCATCGGCCGCCGGTCACCCACAGCAGGATAAAGACAATCGGCACCAGTACCGCCGTAAAGCGCAGCAGCACCCAGGCAATGGAATTGGCCCCTTGGTGAAAGGACTGCTTATCATCCGCATCTTCTTTGGCAAAACTGCCATAAACAGTATCCTTACCGACGGCCAGTACAAGGCCTTCCCCCTTACCGCTGATGACGGTCGTTGCCATAAAGGCCAGATTTTCCAGCTGAACCGTTGATTCTGGACGGTCCGAGGACAGGACGCCGCAGGTTTTCTCCCGAATGGCGCTTTCTCCCGTAATCGACGCCTGAGACACAAAGAGGTCATGAGCCGCCGTCAGCCGGATATCGGCCGGAACACGATCCCCGGCCGAGAGCAGCACAATGTCTCCGACGACCAGTTCTTCTGCCGGAATCTCTTTTAACTTCCCATCCCGCCTTACCGTGATACTCTCATGAATCAACCGGTTCAACTGTTGGGCGGCATTTTTAGCGCGTACCTCCTGAATCAACCGGATGATGCCGCTGATCAGAATCATAGAAAAAATAATAACGGCCGTCGTCTCATTGCGCGTAAAATTCGAGGCCAGGACAACATCCGTCACCAGCGAAATGACGCCCAGAACAAAGAGTATCACCGTGAAGGGATTGATAAAAGCCAGACGCAGACAGCGTATCAGCGTATCCCTCTTTCGCTGTTCAAAAAAATTGGCGCCGTACGTTTCCCGCATCGCATCGACACGATGAACATCGAGCCCTTCCGGCGACGTCCCTAACTCCTTATATATCTCTTCTATCTCCTGATAGGCGTATTTTTTGATACCGCCATCCGTCAAATGCCCCTCGGCCATAGCCTATCGCCATCCTTTCACCCTAAAGTATCCCAGACGAAATCCGCATCATCCGTCTCGGTGTCTAAGTACCATTCTACCGCATGGAAAAGAAACTGGAAAGAGCCTAAAAAGACCTCCCAACGTCAGATTAGTAAGTCCAACGTCAAGAGGTCGATTCAAGCTCCAAAATACATACCCCAGCAGGGGCAGATATATTCTCTTTTTTATACATCCGAAATATCCGCTAAGGAAGAGAACGGTATCCCTCTCTCTTTTTCAGCACGGTGTAACTTTTCTGCCATTCCCGGAACGCCGTATACATGCAAAGTTTCCAGTAAAGAATTATAATCGGCCAAGCCTAAAATAACGACGTCATCAGTGGAATCCTGACCAACAGCCATAACCGGAATGCTCCTTTCATTGACTTCCTTGGCAATCTTAAAGAAGTCCTTTCTTGCGTCCTTGTGGCTAATAATTTTCATCCGATCACCTCAATGATTACATATCATCTATATACAAGCCTAATAAAGGAGGCTCTATTTATAGGATAACGTGACCTTCATTAGCCCTATCAATATCTGCGTACTATTTATATTCTAGCTGTAGTTGCCGTGCACTTAGATTTTTCTATAGTTGCAATATCGTATGTCCTGCCTTTAAAATCAACAGTATCATTTTTCGTCTTATTCAATATCAATTCACCTAAAATCGATAGTTTTCCTTTATGGTATCTCATATAGACGATTTGAGAATCTTCTCTATCTTTAGATATAATAGTGACTACATCACCGATGTTTATTCTGTCTGTATTATTTTCTAATTCAGTATTTTCTAATTTAGTGTCTTCTTCCGAAGTTTCTTCATATTCGTTTTCATCTTCAGATACATCGTCACCGGAAATAAGCGTATCGTGTCTGCCCTCCATAATGGATGTAATATTATCTATCATGATATCTCTGATTTCTTCAGATGATAAGCAATCCAGTATCAGTCCGCCGCCTATAGCATTAAGTTTTTGCATGGTTGGGCGTAATTGATTTTTTACATTGATCTTTTTATTTCGACTATTGAAATACTCAAAAACATTCAACAATCCCATTTAATATGGTTGGATTAGAAGAAAAAGTGTAATTATGAAAAATTTCATTTACTTTAGAGTTAAAATCATTACTCCCAATAGTATCTAGCATTTCAAAGTTGTTTTTATTGGAGTCATATAGTAATTTGCCAATCCACCAGCATTTAGCAAAAGTATTACGGAAATAGCCGTTTTTACCATTACCTGTAAAGAAAAGCGGCTTTTGATTTCACTGACTCCATCCCTTTGACTAGGTATCGTTATTCCAGTGGCATATCCCCACCGCTCACGCATATAGTTATAAAAGGTTTTATGCGTCAGGGCTGCCCAAAAGCGTTCATCACTTGCCTGGGATGGGGAAAGAAAACTAAGGTTTTTATAAATGACTTTACAATTTTTTAAATCGATTTTCCCTTTTTCCATCCCTGCATACAAATTGGCTAATTGAAACTCGGGAATCTCCATAAAAAAATTATAAGGGTTTTCTTGAAATTGCTTTTCTACCCAGGAACCATCTTTTTCCGTATAATACAACATATAGACATTCGGGAGCCGTTGCTTCAGTTCCATTAACATATCTTTCTTCATAATGTACAATTTCAATCTGCATCACCTCCATTGCAAAGTTCATGAAATTGGGTAAATGCCTTGGTGACCGGCAATTCCATGAGTTCCTGGGCCAACTGTACCGGGCTTTTACTTCTATCAGCCAGCTCTCTTTCTAATGATTTGCCGACTTGCTGATAAGCGTTTGAAATGACTCGGTACCATAATCTATCTTGATATCTTTCACTTGCTCCGTCTATACTTAACTCTTCCAGCGCATACACTAAAGCTGGGAAAATTATCATGGTATGGAAAATAGACTGTAAATCTATCCTAGTACCATAGGTAACAAAGGTTTGATAGTCTTTTTCGCTCAACTTTACCACAATTTTATCTTCGTCCAGTACAACATCCATCAGGTCATCTTTTCCCGCTTTACATACAATAAAAATGGATGATGCGTCTTTAAATTCTTCTAATTTTTTTTCAATACAGATAGTCGCTAAATTTTGGTAGGCCAGAATCGTTCCCCGTTCGAAATTAAAGGAAATACCATCAAAATCTTCGCTCCAGTCCGAACAAATAAAATCTGTAAGCGGCTGCTTTACTACAATCATAGCCAATTGATCGATGTTTCCCCTAATAACTGTATAAGGAAGTGAAATGTTCACATCCTGAACTCGGACAGTATAAATCCGACGATAAGAAGTTTCTGTACACTCTACATGAATCACAAACTCAGCCATCCCATCGTACACTAATTTTGCCAATTCCGGACAATCCAAATTGATATGATAACTAAGAGACAGCCCTTCCATATTCCTTTTGTAGGAAGACGTTACATCAAATACAGCAGATTTATAATCACCGCCAATACCGTCACTTGTGAGAACAGGATAGGAAAATAATCGATTATTTATATTCATAAACGATCACCTCCATAGTATATTCTCTGGCATCTCTCAATGTAATCGCTACCTGTGCTTTTGCATCTTTCTTTATTTTGGCAAAAGAAATTCGGCCACTATCTGCTCTTGTCCCGCTGCAATTGGTGATTTCTCTGGCAGCATCAATGATAAGCGATGCTTTTTTGCCATTTTCACCGACAGCTTGAATAGTTATCATCCCATTTTTTACATTTTTCGGTGAACGAAAATAAGCTTGTACTGGTCATCATCTCTACGAATTAGACGTACTGAAGATAAGGGGACTACCTCTTCTTTTTTAGGCTTAGGTGTCCCTTCAAACGAGTCTTTCGTATCTAAGCCAATCCCTGTCCCACTATTTGGTGTATTGACTAAATCATGTCCTTCAGGATTCACTGTACCGGTATGGCTTTTACCATTTCCTGAAGAATTCCTTCCCTTACGTAGTTCTAGTAGCCGGATTATCATTTGAATTATCTGTAATAACTCCCGGCGTATCGGGTTTTCCACTATTGTCCTTCTGTTTTG
>ENA-OQJN01000278-OQJN01000278.1-human-gut-metagenome-genome-assembly--contig:-NODE-278-length-23890-cov-3.045743_pt1 | contig 23890 bp, 18 predicted proteins | sample MGYA00242610_ERZ504777 | MGnify/ENA primary metagenome ERZ504777 (study PRJEB26092, sample SAMD00036350) | human gut metagenome | host: Homo sapiens | study: EMG produced TPA metagenomics assembly of... | reverse complement strand
GAGTTGGAAGAACGAATTTACAAGTACTTTGACGAAGTGAACCGTGAACCCGTGGTTTATCACTGGAAGTATAAAATGGATGAAATCAGTGAAGAGGAAGCAGTATCAATTTAATATAGCAATTATTTAATATTCGTTATACTAGTTTTGTCGAATAAGGTCTCCCTGATTTTCTTGCATTTTGGCAGATAGGGCAGATATAATGAAAAGCGTGGCGTTTAAAAGTTCAGGCAGTGAACAGAGGGAGAGGAACTATGGAACAGGTAAACGTGGCGATTGCTGACGATAATGAGCGGATTTTGGATCTTCTGGAGGAAATCATCAACATGGACAAAGAACTTCATGTTGTAGGAAAAGCAAAAAATGGGGAAGAAATGTGTCAGATCATCCGAAATAAGCAGCCGGATGTCGTATTATTGGACCTGATCATGCCGAAAATGGATGGTCTGACTGTGATGGAGAAGATCAATCAGGATAAAAATGTACAGAAGCGTCCGGACTTTATCGTAGTGACAGCAGTCGGCCAGGAGCGGATTACAGAAGATGCATTCAATCGAGGCGCAAATTACTATATCATGAAGCCGTTTAACAACGAAATGCTGTTAAATCGGATAAAAACAGTCAGAAGACCAGTGAGAAGCTGCGAAAAGAGGAATGATGAACTGTCATCACAGGTTCCATACATCAGAGAAGGGGATTTGGAGAACAGAGTGACAAACCTGCTCCATGAGATCGGAATTCCGGCACATATTAAGGGGTATCATTATCTGCGGGATTCGATCATCATGGCAGTGCAGGATATGGATGTGTTAAATGCGATCACAAAGGTGTTGTATCCAACCGTAGCAAAACGGTATCAGACGACATCCAGCCGTGTGGAGCGGGCAATCCGTCATGCGATCGAGGTAGCATGGAATCGTGGAAAACTGGATACACTGGATGAGCTGTTCGGTTATACGGTCAGTACCGGAAAGGGGAAACCGACCAACTCAGAATTCGTGGCATTGATCGCAGATACGATCCAGTTGGAATACAAACACAGATAAACCACACAGAAACCTTTGCAATCTTCGGGAAATGGAGTATAATGTAGAAAAATACTGGCTTAGTAAAACGGAGGGAAATGGGAGGGAAAGCTATGAAGAACATTTTATTTGCAGCTTCAGAATGTGTGCCATTTATCAAAACAGGAGGACTGGCAGATGTTGTCGGTTCACTTCCAAAATATTTTGACAAAAAGAAATACGATGTGCGGGTGGTACTTCCGAAGTATTCCTGTATGAACCAGAAATGGAAGGACCAGCTGGAATATATGGATCATTTTTATATGAATCTGGCGGGAGAAGACCGTTATGTAGGAATTCTGAAATATGTGCAGGACGGGATCACATTTTATTTTATTGATAACGAGTATTATTTTAATGGATTTGCACCGTATGACGGAGATCCGAGATGGAATATCGAGAAATTCGCCTTTTTCTCAAAGGCTGTGCTGAGTATCCTGCCGGTGATCGACTTCCGTCCGGAGCTGATCCATTGTCACGACTGGCAGACAGGCTTGATTCCGGTTTATCTGGACAATTTTAGATTTCTGGGTGAATATTACAGAGGAATCAAGAGTGTCATGACGATCCACAATCTGAAATTCCAGGGCGTGTGGGACACCAGCACTGTACGTCAGATCACAGGGCTTCCGGAGTATTACTTTGCTCCGGATAAGCTGGAGGCATACCGGGATGCCAATCTGTTAAAAGGCGGTATCGTCTATGCGGATAAAGTGACAACGGTAAGTCAGACATACGCGCAGGAGATCAAGACACCGTTTTTTGGAGAAGGTCTCGATGGTCTGATGAGTGCAAGATCCAATGACCTTTGTGGAATTGTAAATGGACTGGATTATGATGAGTACTGTCCATTTAAGGATACACGGATCGCAAAACGTTTTACGGCCGATACATTCCGCAAGAACAAGGTTTCCAACAAGCTGTCTCTGCAGGAGGAGCTTGGACTGGACAAGGATCCGAAGGTGATGATGCTCGGTATTGTGTCCAGACTGACCGATCAGAAGGGATTTGATCTGATTGATTATGTGATGGATGAGCTCTGCCAGGATGCAGTACAGATTGTAGTACTGGGAACCGGGGAAGCAAAATATGAGAATATGTTCCGCCATTTTGCATGGAAATATTCGAATAAAGTATCGGCCAATATTTTCTATTCAGAGGATATGTCGCATAAGATCTATGCATCTGCAGATGCATTTCTGATGCCGTCTCTGTTTGAACCATGTGGATTGAGCCAGCTGATGAGTCTGCGTTACGGCACGCTTCCGATCGTGCGGGAGACAGGCGGGCTCAAGGATACGGTAGAGCCTTACAATGAGTTTGAGAAGACAGGTACGGGATTCAGCTTTTCCAATTACAACGCGCATGAGATGCTTGGCACGATCCGGTATGCAGAGCATATTTATTATGACAAAAAGCGGGACTGGAATAAGATTGTAGAGCGTGCGATGGAACAGGATTCTCATGGAAGAATTCTGCAAAACAGTACGAGACATTGTACAAAGAGCTTATTGGAGAATAGACAAAATATACACAGGAGAAAAAATGCATGAAGATTATTGACAGACTCAGAGAAGACGGGATACATATTTCCTTTGAGATTTTTCCGCCAAAGACAGATGCGGGATATGACAAAGTAATTCGGGCAGCAGAAGAAATGGCAGGCTTAAAGCCGGAATTTATCAGTGTGACTTACGGGGCAGGCGGCGGTACCAGCAAAAACACAGCAAAGATCGCATCCTATATCAAACATGATCTGCACGTAGAAAGCCTGGCACATCTGACGTGTGCTTCTTCCACAAAAGATGAGGTGCGCAGCGTTATTGCCAGCCTGAAAGAACAGGGGATTGAGAACATTCTGGCATTGCGGGGTGATATTTCAGAAGATATGGTATTTCCGAGCGAGGATCGTTTTCATTATGCCTATCAACTCGTAGAAGAGATCCGCAGACATGGAGATTTCTGTATCGGAGCTGCGTGTTATCCGGAAGGGCATGTGGAGAATGAGCATAAAGAAGATGATATCAAGTATCTGAAACAAAAGGTAGACAGTGGTGTGGATTTTCTGACAACACAGATGTTTTTTGACAATGATATCCACTATAATTTCCTGTACCGTATTCGTGAAGCAGGAATCACTGTTCCGGTATTGCCGGGGATCATGCCGATCACAAGCGCAAGACAGATGAAACGAAGCTGTGAGTTGTCCGGAACCGTATTTCCAAGGAGATTTCAGGCAATCCTGGATCGGTTCGGGGATTCGCCGAAGGCGATGGAACAGGCAGGAATTGCATACGCTACCGACCAGATCATTGACCTGCTGGCAAACGGAGTGAAGAATATCCACATTTATTCGATGAACAGACCGGAAGTGGCAGCAGCTATCATGCATAATATTTCAGAAATCATTCAGTGTTAGGAGACGGAGTAATGGATAGAATGACAAAAGAAGCTATCCGTTATCTGGGCTATGGAAGGAATGCGGTAGATGAACAGACACTTGCTTTGATCAAAGACTCTTTTGAGGGTCTGAGATCTGCAGTAAGTCCAAAATCCATCTGCCGTATTTTTGATTTACAGCATCAGAGCGAGGAGTGCTTTCAGATTGGAAATATCCGGATGAAGAGCAGAAGTCTGGGCAGAAATTTAAAACAATGTGAGAAGCTGATTCTCTTTGGAGCGACACTGGGAACAGGAGCAGACCGGCTGATTACGCGGGCATCTCTGACAGACATGGCAAAAGCAGTGGTGCTTCAGGCCTGCGCAGCGGCCATGCTGGAGGAATACTGTGATGCGTGTCAGAGAGAAATTGCGAAGCAGCAGGAAAAAGAAGGCTGGTATCTGCGTCCGAGGTTCAGTCCGGGATATGGAGATTTTGATATTCAGTATCAGAAGCCATTGATGCAGATGTTAGACTGCGCAAAAACGATCGGACTGACCATGACGGACAGTTTTATGATGACTCCGACAAAATCGGTGACAGCAGTGATCGGAATGAGCCGTATCAAAGAGCGGTGTCCGATACAGGGCTGCGAGATTTGTGAAAAAAAGGACTGTGAATATAGAAGGGATACGATATGATTTTAGAACGCTTGGGAAAAGAACTTTTATTTTTGACGGTGGGATGGGAACCTTGCTTCAGGCAAAGGGGCTTCTTCCCGGAGAATTGCCGGAGACTTGGAATCTGACGCATGCAGAGGCAGTGCGTCAGATTCACCGCAGTTATTTTGAAGCCGGAAGTGATATTGTCCTGACCAATACATTCGGAGCAAATGCGTTGAAGTTTCACGATGAGAGCTGTTCCTTAAAAGAGATTATTTTCTCTGCGGTTTCTCATGTGAAGGAAGCGGCGAAACAGGGGGTGAGAGACAACCGGGAAGTGTATACCGCGTTGGATATCGGCCCTACCGGAAAGCTGTTAAAGCCCATGGGGGATCTGGAATTTGAGACCGCTTATGAAGCTTTCAAGGAAGTGATGATCTATGGAGAACAGGCCGGAGCAGATCTGATCCATATCGAGACGATGAGTGACACCTATGAATTGAAGGCAGCGGTACTTGCAGCGAAAGAGAATACAACCCTTCCGGTGTTTGTGACGACTATTTTTGATGAGAGAGGAAAGCTGCTCACCGGAGCGGATGTACCTTCTGTAGTTGCACTTCTGGAAGGACTGCGCGTGGATGCACTGGGGATCAACTGCGGGATGGGACCTGAGCAGATGATGCCGATCCTGCATGAGATTTTGGAATATACGTCTCTTCCGGTGATTGTCAAGCCAAATGCAGGACTTCCGAAACAGCGAGATGGTGAGACTTATTATGATGTAGAGCCGGAGCAGTTTGCAAAGACGATGGAAATGATCGTAGAAACAGGAGCCTGTGTGATCGGCGGATGCTGTGGTACGACACCGGATCACATCCGGGCAATGATCGCACAGTGTAAGGATCTTTTGATCAAAACACCGGAGAAAAAAGTTCATACGATCGTATCTTCTTACGGACAGGCAGTGATGCTTGGTACGGGATCCAGGATCATCGGAGAACGGATCAATCCGACGGGAAAGAAGAAGTTCAAACAGGCGCTCAAAGATCATGATCTGGATTATATCCTCAAAGAAGGGATCATGCAGCAGGATAATGGAGCGCATATTCTGGATGTGAATGTAGGATTGCCGGATATTGATGAAGTATCGATGATGAAAGAAGTCATTACAGAGCTTCAGAGTGTGACCAGTCTTCCGCTGCAGATCGATACCGTGGATATTCAGGCGATGGAACAGGCAATGCGGATCTACAACGGAAAACCGATGGTGAATTCAGTCAGTGGAAAACAGGAATCCATGGATGCGGTATTCCCGCTGATCCAAAAATACGGCGGTGTAGTGATCGGTCTGACGCTGGATGAAGACGGGATTCCAGAAACGGCAGACGGCCGTGTGGCAATCGCAGAGAAGATCATCCGTGAGGCGGCAAAGTATGGCATTGACAAGAAAGATCTTGTGATCGATGTACTTGCCATGACCGTCAGCTCAGAACCGGAAGGGGCAAAGATTACTCTGGAAGCACTGCACAGAGTCCGGTATGATCTTGGTGTGAATACGGTTCTTGGTGTTTCCAATATTTCATTTGGACTGCCGGGAAGACCGATCATCAATGCGAATTTTTATACGATGGCCATGTTCCAGGGATTAAGCGCCGGCATCATCAATCCTGCATCGGAAGATATGATGCGTTCCTATTATGCGTATCATGTACTGATGAATCTGGATCCGAACTGTGAAAATTACATTGGACGCTACGGAAGTGCTAATGTAGAGTTCGCTTCTGCGCCCGGAAGTATTACAACCGGCGCAGGGCGGACAGCAGGGGGGATGATGACACTGCAGGCTGCGATTGAAAAAGGCTTAAAAGAGGAAGCACATCAGATTACAAATGTGCTGATGCAGGAGAAAAAGCCGTTGGATATCATCAATGAACACTTGATTCCCGCGCTGGATACCGTGGGAAAGGGATTTGAAAAAGGAACGGTCTTTTTGCCTCAGCTTCTGATGAGCGCAGAGGCTGCAAAAACAGCATTTGCAGTTTTAAAAGAAGGGCTGGAGAACAGTGGAGACGTGCAGGAGAAAAAAGAAAAAATCGTGCTTGCGACAGTCAAAGGCGATATTCACGATATTGGCAAGAATATTGTAAAAAGTTCTTCTGGAGAATTACAGTTTTGAGGTAGTGGATCTTGGAAAAGATGTGCCGCCGGAGACCATTGTAGATACTGTTGTTGCACAGCAGATTCGGCTTGTGGGATTGAGTGCGCTGATGACCACGACTGTTGTCAGTATGGAGGAGACGATCCGCCAGCTCAGAGAAAAAGCACCGTGGTGCAAAGTAATGGTAGGAGGCGCTGTCCTAAATCAGGAATATGCAGATATGATCGGTGCAGATTTTTATGGAAAAGATGCAATGCAGTCCGTGTATTACGCACAAGGACTGCTGCAGCAATAAAAAGTCACAGACAAAGGAGGAAATCAAAATGTCCAATATGAGAGGCCTGGATACCCAGGTGAGAGCAATTCGCAGACGTGTGTTCAAGGAAGTGGCAAAGCTTGGATTTGAAGCAAATTCAGAGACCCTGCTGGAAGATATGGAAGCCATTCCGTATGAGATTGTCAATGATGATACGGTAAAGTACAGAGAGAGTACGTATCGTTCCCGTGCGATCGTTCGGGAGCGACTTCGTCTTGCGATGGGACTTTCCCTGCGCCCGGAAGACAAGCCGGTACATCTGACGGCGGGAGTGCAGGAAAGTAATATTTCCGAAAAATATTATGAGCCGCCGCTGATGCAGGTGATTCCGTCTGCCTGTGAAAGCTGTGAGGAGAACAAATATGAAGTCAGCAATATGTGCAAGGGGTGTCTTGCACATCCGTGCAGTGAGGTCTGTCCGAAGGGTGCCATTTCCATGGTCAACGGAAAATCCTATATTGATCAGGAAAAATGCATCAAATGCGGAAAATGTAAGGCAGTCTGTCCGTATGATGCGATCGCGAAAAAAGAGCGCCCATGTAAAAATGCCTGTGGTGTGGGAGCGATTGTTTCTGACAAATACGGCCGTGCCTATATTGACACAGAAAAATGTGTGTCCTGCGGAATGTGTATGGTGAGTTGTCCGTTTGGAGCGATTTCGGATAAGTCCCAGATTTTCCAGCTCACAAGAGCACTACAGGAAGAGGGAAGCGAGATCATTGCGGAGATTGCACCGGCATTTGTCGGGCAGTTTGGAGAGAATATTAATCCAAGAAATATCAAGGCGGCATTGATTGAATTGGGATTCAAAGGCGTGCATGAGGTGGCGCTGGGAGCAGATATCGGTGCAGTTGCCGAGGCGCATCATTATGTAGAAAAAGTCGTGACCGGAGAGCTGCCGTTCCTTCTGACTTCCTGCTGTCCTTCCTGGGCAATGCTGGCGAAGAAATTCTTCCCGGATCTGATCGATCAGATTTCACAGGAACTGACACCAATGGTGGCAACAGCGAGAAGTATTAAAAAAGAGCATCCGAATGCCAAAGTAGTCTTTATCGGACCATGTGCGGCGAAAAAGCTGGAGGCTTCCAGAAGAAGTGTTCGAAGTGATGTGGATTTTGTAGTTACTTTTGAAGAACTGCAGGCGATGTTTGATGCCAAAGAGATTGATCTTTCCCAGTATGAAGCAGAGTCCTCTTTCCACGATGCGACAGGTGCCGGAAGAGGATATGCCTGTGCAGGCGGAGTAGCAGAAGCGATTGAAAAGTGTATCAATGAATACTATCCGGATGTGGAAGTCAGCATTGAGCATGCAGAAGGGCTTGCCGAGTGCAAAAAGACACTGACGCTTGCCAAAGCCGGAAGACTTAACGGCTGCCTGATTGAGGGGATGGGATGTCCCGGAGGATGTATTGCAGGAGCAGGAACGAATATTCCGGTATTGAAGGCGAAAAAGGATCTGGCAGCTTATGTAAAGAATTCAACTACGCCGATTCCGCCGAAAGAGCTGGAAGAAATTGAGCTAGAATAGGATTTACAAAAAAAATAAGCTGTGGTATGATAAATTAGACGTGGGTCTGCTGCAAAACGAATGTCTTGCGGCAGCCCCTTTTTGTGAGATTAGCGAATGAAACCGGAGGATAAGGTATGCAGCCATATGGAGTAAACCAATTAAGAAAAATGTTTTTGGAGTTCTTTGAAAGCAAGGGACATCTGGCAATGAAGAGTTTTTCTTTGGTGCCACACAATGATAAGAGTCTTCTTCTGATCAACTCGGGGATGGCTCCGTTAAAACCATATTTTACAGGACAGGAGATCCCGCCGAGACGCAGAGTGACAACCTGCCAGAAATGTATCCGTACAGGAGATATCGAGAATGTAGGAAAGACAGCACGTCATGGTACATTCTTTGAGATGCTTGGAAACTTCTCGTTTGGAGATTACTTTAAGAATGAAGCAATCGAATGGTCCTGGGAATTTTTGACGGAGGTAGTAGGTCTGGATCCAGACAGATTGTATCCGTCCATATACGAAGAAGATGAAGAGGCATTCGAAATCTGGAATAAGAAAATGGGGATCCCGGCAGAGCGTATTTTCCGTTTTGGAAAAGCAGACAATTTCTGGGAGCATGGTTCCGGCCCATGCGGTCCTTGTTCCGAGATCTATTATGACAGAGGGGAAAAATACGGATGCGGCAGCCCGGATTGTACGGTAGGTTGTGAATGCGACCGTTACATGGAAATCTGGAACAACGTATTTACACAGTTTGATAATGACGGACATGGACATTATTCCGAACTGGAGCAGAAAAATATTGATACCGGAATGGGACTGGAACGTCTGGCATCTGTTGTACAGGATGTGGATTCGATCTTTGATGTGGATACACTCAAGGCACTGCGTGATCACATTTGCCGTCTTGCTGATACAGAGTATGGAAAAGATGCACAGGCTGATATTTCCATCCGTGTCATCACAGACCATACACGTTCTGTGACCTTTATGATTTCTGATGGAATTATGCCGTCCAATGAAGGAAGAGGATATGTGCTCCGCCGTTTGTTAAGACGTGCATGCCGCCACGGAAGACTGCTCGGAATCGAGGGAAGCTTTATTCCGGAACTGGCACAGACCGTCATCGAAGGATCAAAAGACGGATATCCGGAACTGGAAGAAAAGAAAGACTTTATTTTAAAAGTCATTGCAAAAGAGGAAGATCAGTTTAACAAGACGATCGATCAGGGACTTGGTATTCTTGCGGAAATGACAGCGAAAATGGAAGCAGAGCAGACAACAACTCTGTCTGGCGCAGATGCGTTCAAGCTGTATGACACATATGGATTCCCGATTGATCTGACAAAAGAGATCCTGGAAGAAAAAGGAATGCAGGTGGATGAAGAGGGATTCCACGCATCCATGGAAGTTCAGAGAAAGACTGCCCGTGCAGCCCGCGGAGAGACGAACTATATGGGAGCGGATGTGACGGTTTACGAATCCATTGATCCAAGTATCACAAGTACATTTGTAGGCTATGAGAATCTGGCATGGAAGTCTCCGATTACGGTTCTGACTTCTGACACAGAAATCGTAGAAGCGCTTTCTGACGGACAGAGAGGTACTGTATTTGCAGAAGAGACTCCATTCTATGCAACAAGCGGCGGACAGGAGGCAGACACAGGAATCATCCGTACAGCAGAAGGTGAATTCAAAGTAGAAGATACAGTAAAACTTTAGGTGGAAAGATCGGTCATGTAGGAGTGGTCATCAAAGGAATGATCAAAACAGGGGGATCAGGCAGAATTGTGTGTAGATGCTGAAAAACGTGCATTGTCTGCAAGAAACCACAGTGCGACACACCTGCTTCAGAAAGCGTTGAGAACCGTTCTTGGAACACACGTAGAGCAGGCAGGATCCAGCGTGAACGAAGACAGACTTCGCTTCGACTTTTCTCATTTCTCTGCCATGACAGCGGAAGAACTGCAGAAAGTGGAAGAAATCGTGAATGAGCAGATTGTGGCAGGACTTCCTGTAAAAGTAGAAAACATGCCGATCGAAGAGGCAAGAAAAACAGGAGCACAGGCCCTGTTTGGTGAAAAATACGGAGATGTGGTACGAGTTGTCAATATGGGAGACTACTCTATTGAATTCTGTGGAGGAACTCACGTAAAGAATACAAATGAGATCATGGCGTTCAAGATTCTTTCTGAATCGGGAGTTGCTGCCGGTGTGAGAAGAATCGAGGCACTGACATCCAAGGGATTGATCCGTTACTATGACAATCTGGAAAAGAAACTGAATGAAGCTGCAAAAGTACTGAAAGCGACACCAGATAATCTGGCTGAGAAGATTGCGCATCTGACAGCAGAAAACAAGGCGCTGCACAGTGAAGTGGAAAGCTTGAAGAGCAAACTGGCACAGGATGCCATGGGAGATGTCATGGATCAGGTACAGGAGATCAAAGGTGTGAAACTTCTTGCAGCAGAGGTGGATGGAGTCGATATGAACGGGCTTCGTGATCTTGGAGATCAGCTCAAGAAAAACTCGGAGAAGGTGTTGTTGTTCTGGCATCCGGAAATGATGGAAAAGTCAGCCTGATGGTAACTGCGACAGATGCGGCAATGAAACAGGGTGCTCATGCAGGTAACCTTGTAAAAGCCATTGCAGGTCTTGTTGGCGGTGGCGGCGGCGGTCGCCCGAATATGGCGCAGGCTGGTGGAAAGAACCCGGCAGGAATCCAGGAAGCACTGAAAAAAGCAGCAGAAGCACTGGAAGGACAACTTTCTTAAAAAAATGAAAAAAATCAGTTGACGTTTCCGGAAAATATGTTATAATTCTTTGTAGTGCAATAAAAATACCCGAACAGTCGTATGATGCACAATACCAGGCTGGAGGGGAGGTTAGGTGTGAGACTATGTCAAATGTAATCGTAAAAGAAAACGAGACGTTAGACAGCGCTTTACGCAGATTTAAAAGAAATTGCGCAAAAGCTGGAATCCAGCAGGAGATTCGTAAAAGAGAACATTACGAAAAACCAAGCGTAAGACGTAAGAAAAAATCTGAAGCTGCTAGAAAACGTAAATATAACTAATATGTGCAGATAAATAGAGTGTCGTAAGACACTCTATTTTTAATGTGAATTAAAGATTGCAGAGGCAGTTGTTCATGCAGGGGAGATTATGAGTATACAAATTATGCAATAAAGGAGAAAAATGCAGGATTTCAAATCTAAAATTTCAAAAACTTTACCGAGACAAAGTGTTAAAACAATGAAATTTGATGCAAGAAATTCTTGACAATTGGGAAATATCACTATAATATAGAAAAAGGACAAGATGTCTTGTAAAACCCGGATGCAATTTATCTATTTGGGTATTTCTATTTTCAGGAGGTAATAATGATGTCATACGTTGATGAAGTAATTGATTTAGTTGTAAAGAAAAATCCTGCAGAGCCGGAATTTCACCAGGCAGTCAAAGAAGTACTGGAATCCCTGCGAGTAGTAGTAGAAGCAAATGAGGAGAAGTTCCGTAAAGATGCACTTCTGGAAAGACTTGTTGAGCCGGAAAGACAGTTCAAATTCCGTGTGCCATGGGTTGACGACAACGGACAGGTACATGTTAACACAGGATACCGTGTACAGTTCAACAGTGCGATCGGACCTTACAAAGGAGGTCTGAGACTTCATCCTTCTGTAAACCTCGGAATCATCAAATTCCTTGGATTTGAGCAGATTTTCAAGAACTCTCTGACAGGACTTCCGATCGGTGGAGGAAAAGGTGGTTCTGATTTTGATCCGAAAGGAAAATCAGACAGAGAGATCATGGCATTCTGCCAGAGCTTTATGACAGAGTTATGCAAATATATCGGCGCTGATACAGATGTTCCGGCAGGAGATATCGGTACAGGAGCAAGAGAGATCGGATACATGTTCGGTCAGTATAAGAGAATCCGCGGAGTATTTGAAGGGGTCCTGACAGGAAAAGGGCTTACTTACGGAGGATCTCTGGCACGTACAGAGGCAACAGGATACGGACTTCTCTATCTGACACAGGAGATGCTGAAATTAAACGGAATCGAACTGGCAGGAAAAACAGTTGCAGTTTCCGGTTCCGGAAATGTTGCGATCTATGCGACAGAGAAGGCACAGCAGCTCGGAGCAAAAGTTGTGACAGTCAGCGATTCTACAGGATGGGTATATGATCCGGAAGGTATCGATCTGGCAGCACTCAAAGAGATCAAAGAAGTAAAGCGTGCAAGACTTACAGAATATAAAAACTATCGTCCAAACGCAGAGTACCATGAAGGAAGAGGCGTATGGAGCGTAAAAGTGGACATCGCACTTCCATGTGCAACACAGAATGAACTTCATCTGGAAGACGCAAAAGCACTGGTTGCAAACGGATGTATTGCGGTTGCAGAGGGTGCAAATATGCCGACCACAATGGAAGCTACAGAATACCTGCAGGAAAACGGAGTTCTGTTTGCACCTGGTAAAGCAGCGAATGCAGGTGGTGTTGCCACATCTGCTCTGGAGATGTCTCAGAACAGCGAGCGTTTAAGCTGGACATTCGAAGAGGTAGACGGAAAATTACAGCAGATTATGGTAAATATCTGCCACAATATGGCAGATGCTGCTGAGAAATATGGCGCAAAAGGAAACTATGTAGTAGGTGCCAATATCGCAGGATTTGAGAAGGTTGTAGAAGCAATGACCGCACAGGGAATTGTATAAACGATATCACAAATCATACAAAAATAATCTCTAAAGCAAGCAAATATGTGAAATGAGCAGGCGGCAGTATTCGTCTGCTCATTTTGTGTATTCTGCTTGCTTTTTTTCAGAACAGGTGTTATAATCCATATCACTTAGAGACAGATCTGGTTTCTGAGTTCTAAAAATTCATGGAATCTGAAGTACAGATTCATCGTTTTATATGATTCAGAAGTGATGGTTTTCATCACATCAGTAAAATGTATTCCAGTTATAGCAAGAAGTATACAGGAGAGATAGACGAAACGTCTGTTTTATTTTTGTACCCGAAAGGAGGGAGCAGATGGAGGAGAATGATGGCATTCGCGCTCCGCCGACAGTTGTCTGACAGCAGTAGGAAAAGAAATGGAGGTGTGAATATAAGAAGAAAGAATCGGAGATATCTGGCAGCAGGTTTGACTGTATTTTCCCTGTTGTTTGGCGGTTTGCAGGTATGGGCTGCCGAGGAGCCGGATGCCGGATGGGAAACAAAGATACAGAAAGAAGAAAAAAGTAACATGGAAATACTGATCGCTTCGGAGCAGCCTTATACATATTTGAGTCAGATGAAAGAGCGTATACAGTTTGTGGGGGCACTTTCTCTGGGAGAGCTTTATCAGCTGCAGGAAATTTTACCTTATCTGATGATCAAAGAACACATTGGAAAAGAAAGGGCTGCGTGGGATACCAAAATGTATCTGGAAGTGGTTGAGGAATGGAAAAGACGGGAGGAAGCACTGATCAGTGAGGAAGAAAAGCAAAGCCTTACGGAAGCGCTTATAAAAATGCTTCCGGAAAACGGGCAATCTTATGTGATTGATGGAAAAGAAAGCCGGGTGGACAGTCTGCAGCGATATGGAGAGTTTTTGCAGACACAGGTGTCTTTTTCAGTGGAAGCATGCCTGGAAGAAATCCGAAACAGCAGAGCAGACGACAAAGAAGAGCCTGTTGAAAAAGAAGAAACATTGCCGGACAACGTGTCCAAAGAGCAGAAAGCAGAAGGCGCCTGCCGGATTGGAAATACATACTATGAGGATCTTTCGGCGGCTTTGCATGCAGTAAAGGATAATGAAACGATTTATATTGTACAGAGTCATGCGATGAAGGATAGTTTTGTATATGTGGAAAAGACCAGAACGAGAAAGTTTCAGAATGTCCGGATTTTGCCCGAGGGCGGTCCGAGAACGGTCAGGATGCCGGACCGGCACAGGCTGGCATTTACAAAATCAAGTGTTGCGATCGGAAGTAAAGGAAGCGATCCATTGACATTTGATTTAAGTGGGACTTCCGTTCCGGATTCGGATAATTTGTATTGTGGTGCCATTTGTGCAAATAAGGGAAGTTCTGTGACATTTGAAAATTGCGTTTTTCAAAATGGAGATCAGCTGTCAAGATGGATGATCCACGGAGAATATGGTTCTGTAACAGTGGATCAGTGTAAATTTCAAAATTGCGACAATGGAGTGGGAGTTGTTACAGAGGCAAGTTCTGCATTCACGCCGACAGAAATCAGTTTTCGCGTGCAAAATTCTGTGTTTGATGGGATTGCGGATATCGGAGCGGTTCACTTTTCTATACATAGGGCCAATATCCGTGCCGAGATTCAGAACAATGTATTTAAAAACTGCCGGATCGGGATTGGCGGAATCCGAAGTGATGAAGCTCCATATACCGGACCGATAAGTGCACGGATTCAGGGAAATACGTTTCAGAACTGTTATATCGGGGAAAGCTTCAGTCAGGGTACTTCGGTTGCAGCTTCTGCGTTTCAGGTAAATGTGTCCAATGAGAGGTATCATGGATGGCAAAGTACTTCACAGCATCCGAATGTGGGAGATCTCTACTCAGGATGGTTCAGTACCGGATTTTGCAATTCCAATGTAGAAGCAAGTGTGAATGGATGCAGCTATGAGAATGGCGTCCATGGAATTGCAACGATGAGTAAAGGGCGCACGGTGGTTAATAATACGACTCTGGCAAGAAACAATGCAAGAGAAGCTAAATACGGAACAGTGCGGACAGAAAGGAAACGGTGGAGGTATCTTTCTCAATGGAGGAACGATTATATGGAATAGCGGAACGATTTGTGAGAATCAGGCAGATCGGGGAGGCGCCATTTATTTAAAGGATGGGGAGATTCTTTTGAAAGACGGCAGTTTTTATGGAAATCGTGCACAAAAACCGGGGCGGAGGAATCTACAATCAGAATGGAACCGTGAAACAGGAAGGGGGAAATTTTTCCGCGAATACGGCAGAGATCGGTTCCGGTGTTTATCAGGATGGAATTTACCAGATGAGTGGTTCAGCATTGGTAGATGAAGGGAATGACGTATATCTGCCAGCTGAAAAATACATTGAGGTAATGCAAAAGCTTCAGTCTGTTCCTGCGGCAAGAGTTACACCGGACCGATATGAGAATGGCAGAATGGTGGTAAAGGTAAATTATGGAAACCGTACAGGAAGTATGGAGTGGGAGCGGTTTTTGCTGACACCACAAAGCAGATATTGCCTGCGCCCGGGAGATTATCAGGATCGGCGTGCAGGTACTTTAAAAGAAGCAGTTACGATCAGCAGTGAATATACGGTGCAGTATGATAAAAACACGAAAGCACAGGTGGAACAGATGCCGGAACCGTCTGTCAAATACTGGTATGAGAAAGCAGCGGTTTCGGAACAGATTCCAAAATGGCTGGACGTACCGTTTCTGGGATGGAATGAAAATCAGACGGCGAAAGAGGGACAGTATCAGCCGGGAGAAAATCTTCCTGCTGAGAAAAATCAGGATCTGACGCTGTATGCAATCTGGGAGGACCGGGTATCGATCCGTTATCTGGGAAATCACGCAGAAGAAGGACAGGAAAAGTCGGAAATTGTTTCTTATGAGGATTGTCTCCAAAACGGATACCGGATTCAGAAAAATAAAGGCTATACAGATTATAAGAGGAACAGACATACATTTGCAGGCTGGGATCAGCGTGCGGATGTGGGCGCAAAAGAAGCGGCATTTCAGGAAAATCGCGAAAACAGAATTTCTTATGAAGAACTTCGAAAGATTGCTGCCAGTCAGAGAACCGAAACCGGGGAGAGCAGGGAAATGGCAAAAGTGGCATTGTATGCGATCTGGGACCGGGCTCCGGAGATTTCAGCACCGGATAAAGAGTACTTTGAAGGAGAGACCGTAAAAAAGGAGGATCTGTTGAAAGATGTTCAGAGTACGGATCGGGAAGATGGGGAATTAACTACGCAGATTAAGATCGTTCAGATTGAATATGCGCCCGGCAGACTGACAGAAGACGGAAAAGCGGATAAAGAGGTGAAAACATGGAAAGACGGAATGTCATCCGAAGAACTTCTGGATACGTGGTTTTTGCAGCTGGATAAAAAAGACAGCCCGGTCACACATAAAGTCGTATATCAGGTTACGGACAGCATTGGAAATATTACAGAAGAGTCCTGCAGCGTTAAGATTAAATATAATGAATTTCCGGTGATTGAAGCACAGGATCGCTATTTTACTCTTCAAGAGGCACAGCAGGGTGCAATTACGGAAGAAGTGTTAAAGACTCAGGCAATATCAGAAGGAAAAGTAAAAGCCAATGATACGGAAGAAGGAGATCTTTCTGAAAAATTGAAACTGCTTGATTTTCATCCGGAGGAATTTCAAAAATTTACGGATTCAGGGTATATCGTGTTGAATTGGCATGTTCAGGACAGCATGGGTCCGGATGGCAAAGGAAAAGAAACGGTTCGGCCGTTTACTGTGTATGTTGTCAAGGATGGAGAAATTCCAAAAGCACCGCATAAACAGAATGTTCGTTTTATCAGTGAAAAATATTATCGGATCAATGAGAATGTGGATGCAGACGCTCTGACAGAGGACGAAAAAGAAGCATACAGTAAAAACGGAGGACTTCATGTAGACTCCAAATGGTATCAGGAACAGGAGTATCAGGATGTGATCGAAAAGACATGGAAAAAGAATGGTGGAAAAGTATATCGTTTTACGCATGAGGATGCCAGAAGAGCGGAAGAATTTGTGGATACCCACGGAATCGGAAACAGTCGGGATGAGAATGCACTGGCGATGTTTGCAAATGAGTTTCTGAAATAAATTGACAATATCGAGTATCGATAATATAATGAATGTATAAATTATCGATACTCGATATTTCTTTTTGGGTAGGAGGAAATCTCATGAGAACAAAGAAAAGAGTGTTTCGTAGTTTTGGATATCTGGAATGTGATGCATTTGCAGAATATCTAAAGGAAATGGCAGCATCTGGATGGCATTTTTCATTTCCGGAATTTACTACATCTGTTATGGTCAGAAAATTTTACGTCTTTCAGTGGAAGAACCTCTGACAAAAGAACAGATTCAGGTTGTGGAAGAACGACTGAAATTGAAAGAATAAAGAAGGGTGTGGACTATGGCAAGAGAGCAGTTTCAGACACTGACAGAGCCGATGTATTATATTTTGATCGCGTTATCCGAAGAATGCTGTGGAGTGGACATTATGGAAAAGGTGCAAAAAATTTCCGGCGGAAGAGTGAAGGTTGGTCCGGGAACGCTGTATACAATGCTGTCTAAATTTGAGGAAAATCAGATTATTTTCAGGACAAAAGAAGAAGGAAGAAGAAAAGTCTTATGTGATCACAGAACATGGAAGAAAATTGCTGCAGGAAGAGCACGAAAGATTATGTATCATGCTGGCAGATTGGAATGGATATTTTGACAAAAACTTGCTATACTACAATAATAGACAAGAGAAGAAGGAGAACGAAAGATGAATATATTTGATATTCTCGGACCGGTTATGGTAGGACCGTCCAGTTCCCATACTGCGGGAGCAGCAAGGATCGGCTATATTACAAGAAAGCTGCTGGGGAGCCGACCGAAAAAAGCAAGGATCGGATTGAGCGGTTCTTTTGCGGCAACAGGGAGAGGACACGGAACAGATCGTGCTCTGGTAGCAGGGCTTTTGGGGATGAAACCAGATGATATGCGGATTCCGGATAGTTTTTCTGTTGCGAAACAGGAAGGACTGGAGTTTGAAATATACAATACACAGATTAAAGAAGCGCATCCAAATACAGCGCTTTTGGATGTAGAAGGAGTTGACGGAAAGACGATCGTGGTGCAGGCATCATCTCTTGGCGGCGGGAGAATTATGCTCAATGAACTGGATGAAATCACCGTAAACTGTACAGGCGCCTGTCCGACATTGATCATAAGAAACGAAGATAGCCCGGGACAAGTGGCAGAGGTGACTTCTGTATTATATGGAAAGAAAGTCAATATTGCCACACTTCAGCTTCACAGGGACAAGCGGGGCGGTTATGCGGTTATGGTGATTGAAACGGATCAGCCTGTAGAACCGGACACGATTCGGGATCTGGAACGTTTAAACGGTATCAGCAAAGTGACTTACATTGAGACAGAGGGGGTATAGCGGATGGCATTTCATTCATTAGAGGAGATTCAAAAATCCTGCCGGGAGAAGAACGTTTGTTTTGGAGAGCGGTCCTTTTAGAAGATATGGCAGATCGATCTGTGACAGAGACGGAGTCAATGCAGTCGATGCAGCAGATGTGGACAGCGATGAAATCAGCGAGTGAGCAGTATGACAGGACACAGGTCTCTGCCAGCGGACTGGTCGGAAAGATGGGGGCGCAGATGGAGGAATACCGTCAGAGTAAAGAGCCGCTGTGCGGTCCATTTGTCTCAAAGGTGATCGCAAGAGCATTGGAGATGGGAGAATCCAATGCCTGTATGAAGCGGATCGTGGCAGCACCGACAGCAGGTGCATGCGGGGTGCTGCCGGCTGTACTGGTTCCCCTTTATGAAGAAGAACGGGTATCGGAAGATGAGGTGATCCATGCATTGTATACCGCGGCCGGTATCGGCCAGGTGATCGCATCCCGTGCATTTATTGCCGGAGCGGCAGGTGGATGTCAGGCGGAGATTGGAGCGGCATCTGCAATGGCAGCAGGCGCACTCGTGTTTTTACAGGGTGGAGATGAAGAGCAGATCTCACATGGAGCGGCCATGGCGCTGAAAAATCTGTTGGGACTGGTGTGTGATCCGGTAGCCGGTCTTGTGGAAGTACCCTGTGTAAAGAGAAATGTGATCGGAGCTGTCAATGCTTTATCATCTGCGGATATGGCACTGGCGGGAATTACCAGCAGGATTCCGCCGGATCAGGTGATCGATGCGATGAAGGAGGTCGGAGAGAGTATGCACGTCTCTCTGCGTGAGACAGGAGAAGGCGGAGTTGCCAATACGCCGGAAGCGCGGAAAATCAAGGAAAAACTGGGAATGTAGTATGGTTTGCAGAAAAAATCGTTGACAACAAAAGGAAAATGCTTTATAGTTTTCTTAAATAAAAGGGAGTAACCAGCGCTTATGGCGTGCACGATGTCGTCAATACGATGGAAAAGTTCATCCGTATCGTGATTAAATGGTGAGACTTTTGTTGCATACATAACTTGCAATAAAAGTCTCTTTTTTATTGCATAAAAGAAATGGAGGAATGAATGTGAAAAACTATTATCAGTTTTCTGCAGAAGAAGTCAAACAGGATATTAATGGAAAACAAGAGCCGTTGACAGCTGCGGAAGTAAAAGCACATCAGGAGAAGTTCGGACCAAACGAACTGGTAGAAGGGAAGAAAAAGACCACACTTCAGATCTTTCTGGAGCAATACAAAGATTTCCTTGTGATCATTTTGATCGCTGCAGCGATCGTCTCCGGATTTTTAGGAGATGCGGAGAGTGCCATTGTTATCCTGATCGTAATCACGATCAATGCGATTCTTGGTACGGTACAGACCGTGAAGGCAGAGCAGTCGCTGGCCAGTCTGAAAAAGCTCTCCGGACCGGAGGCAAAAGTATTGCGTGACGGAAGTGTTGTTCCGATTCCATCTGCAGAAGTAACAGTCGGAGATATCGTTATGCTGGATGCGGGAGATTATATTCCTGCAGACGGACGTCTTTTGGAGAGCGCCAGTCTGAAAGTAGACGAGAGTGCTCTGACAGGAGAAAGTCTTGGTGTAGAAAAATGACAGATGCCATTGAAGGCGAGGTTCCGCTTGGAGACCGTACGAATATGGTATATTCCGGAAGCTTTGTCACATACGGAAGAGGTTCCTTTGTAGTAACCGGTATTGGTATGGAGACTGAGGTCGGTAAGATCGCAAGTCTGTTAAAGACCACATCTGAAAAGAAACGCCACTGCAGGTGAATCTGGATCAGTTCGGACAGAAACTTTCCATCATCATTCTGGTGTTCTGTGGTATTTTATTTGGAATCAATGTATTCCGCGGTGGTAATATCGGAGATGCGTTCCTGTTTGCAGTTGCACTTGCAGTTGCAGCGATTCCGGAGGCACTTAGTTCTATCGTAACAATCGTACTTTCTTTCGGTACACAGAAGATGGCAAAAGAACATGCGATTATCCGAAAACTGCAGGCAGTGGAAGGTCTGGGAAGTGTTTCTATTATCTGTTCTGATAAAACAGGTACCCTGACTCAGAATAAGATGACAGTCGAGCAGTATTATGTCAATGAAACAGTGATTCCTGCAGATAAGATCGATGTGAAAGATTCTGAGCAGGAAAAACTGATGTATTTCAGTATTTTGTGTAATGATTCTACGAACGTAGATGGTGTGGAGATCGGAGATCCGACAGAGACAGCCCTGATCAATCTGGGAAGCAAGCTTGGTCTGGATATTCAGAAGATCCGTGGAGAATATCCGCGTGAGAGCGAAAATCCATTTGACAGTGACAGAAAACTGATGTCTACAAAGCACACGATTGATGAGACACCGATCATGGTTGTCAAAGGTGCGGTTGATGTCATTATGGGACGTACAGCAAGCATCCAGTGTGGAGATGAAGTGCGTGCCATTACTCCGGAAGATATTGAAAAAATCGAAGCACAGAATCAGAGCTTTTCAAGAGAAGGGCTTCGTGTTCTCGGATTCGCCTACAAGGCAGTATCTGCGGAAGAAGAGTTGTCTCTGGAAGATGAAAACAATCTGACATTCCTTGGTCTGATCGCTATGATGGATCCGCCGAGAGAGGAATCTATGGCAGCGGTTGTGGAATGTAAGAGAGCGGGTATTCGTCCGATCATGATCACAGGTGACCATAAAGTGACAGCGGCAGCGATTGCAAAACGAATCGGAATTCTGGAAGATGAATCAGAAGCATGCGAAGGTGCAGTGATTGATTCCATGTCCGATGAGGAACTGAAAAACTTTGTAGAAGGTATTTCTGTTTACGCACGTGTTTCACCGGAGCATAAGATCCGTATCGTACGTGCATGGCAGGAAAAAGGAAACATCGTAGCCATGACAGGAGATGGTGTCAATGATGCACCGGCGCTCAAACAGGCAGATATCGGAGTTGCTATGGGTATCACAGGAAGTGAAGTATCAAAGGATGCTGCTTCTATGGTACTGACAGATGATAACTTTGCAACAATCGTCAAAGCAGTAGAGAACGGAAGAAATGTTTACCAGAACATTAAGAATTCCATTCAGTTCCTGCTCTCCGGTAACTTCGGAGCAATCCTGGCAGTATTATATGCATCTATCGCAGGACTTCCGGTTCCATTTGCACCGGTACATCTGTTGTTCATCAATCTTTTGACAGACAGTCTTCCGGCTATTGCCCTTGGACTGGAGCCGCATTCGAAAAAGGTAATGGATGAAAAACCGAGACCGATGAATGAATCAATCCTGACAAAAGATTTCCTGACAAAGATCGGAACAGAAGGTCTTTGCATCGGAATCACGACAATGATCGGATTTATGATCGGTCTGACGGGAGAAGGCGGAAACGCAGTACTTGCCAGCACAATGGCATTTGGAACATTGTGTACAGCAAGGCTGGTACACGGATTTAACTGTAAGTCTGATTATCCGGTAATTTTCTCCAAGAGATTCTGGAACAATATTTATCTGATCGGAGCATTCCTACTTGGTCTGGTATTGATCACTTGTGTAATGACGATTCCGGCACTGGATGAAGTCTTCAAAGTACAGACACTGACCTTTACACAGTTGCTGATCGTATATGGTCTGGCACTTGTAAATCTTCCGATCATTCAGCTGATGAAAAAATCAAACTGATGTTCAGAAAAAATAAATAAACAGGCAATGAAAAAGTCCCATTGGAAAGTTTGATCCAATGGGACTTTTTTCTGCCCTTTTCAGGTGTGACGTTTAATCGTCTCTTTTAATACATATTTTTTATTACTGTAGCGGTCTACAATATAACGGTTTGCTTGTTTCTCCAGATCGTCGGAAAGTGGAGCGAGGGTTATTTCTTCACCGTATTTGCGCTTCAGCGCCCGCTCTAACAGATAGTCACAAACCTGCGGATTCTTCGGAAGAAGAGGTCCGTGCAGGTAGGTTGCGATTACATTCTTGTATATAACGCCTTCATAACCGGATTTTCCGGTATTTCCCAGTCCGAAAAATACTTTTCCAAATGGAGTGTGATCTCCGATATAAGTGCGGCCTCCATGGTTTTCAAATCCTACAACAGGAGTGTCAAACAGCGGACTGTTCAGGATAATGTTGCGGATGAGACGCTCCGGTTCCCATTCGGTCGTGATATCCAGAATGCCAAGACCTTCGATCATCTTTTTATCGGTCTTGTAATATTTGCCGAGCAGCTGATAGCCGCCGCAGACGGCAAGCACAACGCCGTTATCCTCTACATATTCTTTGAAATCCTTGCGGATCTCTTTTAGATATCCGCAGACGAGCTCTTGTTCTCTGTCAGAACCTCCGCCCAGAAGTACGATATCCAATTTGGAAAAGTCAATGTTATCTCCGGAGAGTACGGGAATGACTTCTGCCTCGATTCCGCGCCAGTTGAGACGTTTTCGGAAACACTGGATATTTCCGCGGTCTCCGTACAGATTCAACAGGTCGGATATAAGTGTCCAATTGTCAGTTTCATGCCTGTTCTCCTTTCTGTTCCTTTGTATTTTGCGCCAGTTCTTTGAGCATTCGGTTTGTGCGGTAAAGCCCGGAGTAGTTGACAATGATGTAGAGATTTTTCGTTCCGTTTTCGGTCAGCTCTTCAACACGGGAGCGCATATCATTAGTTGAAGTACAGTCGATGTCCTCATATTTGAGACGAAGCCCCATGTCATGTTTGCGGGTTCCGCACGTTGTGATGGTAGCTGCATTGCTGTCTGCAAGATATTGGAAATCGACATCCCAAAGCCAGGAAACATCTTCTCCGTCTTGGTAGGTATCATTGATCTGAATGATAATATCCTTTGGTTTTGGATCTTTTAAGACGAGAGAAATCTTCTGCTGGAATCCGATCGGGTTTTTGGACAGGTGAAGCTGTACTCTGGCACCGTTGATCATCAGGATTTCTTCCCGGTTGTTTCCATAGTCAAAAGACTCTGCCATCTCTTTAAAATGTGCCATCGGGGCATGCATGGTATGCAGTGCCGTATAGGCAGCAAGAGTGTTGTAAATATTGTAAGGCGTCCGTACCGTAGAATCCAGGTGCAGATCTCCCATATCGAAGGCATAGAGTTCGTCTTTGAGCGTGATCTGTGTGGCTGTAAAATCAGGATCCGGGCGCTCCCATCCGCAGTTCGGGCAGTGATAAATTCCAAGCTGTCCATAATGGAAGAAATCATACTGTAGTTTCTTTCCGCATTTTCGGCAGAAAATACTTTCCCGGATCTCAGAGCGGGAGATGTCATCAAAAATCTGTTCGCTGATCCCGTATGTCACAAACGGATTGCCGCTTGTTTCCGCTAGGGAATAGGAAAGAATATCATCGCAGTTGATGATCAGTGTCGTATCCGGGACACTGGTGACGGCTGTTTTCAATTTGTCAAAGGTAATATCTACTTTCACCGAACCGGTCCAGCTGATCTCTGGAAATATTTGTCAAAAGCGCACAGTCCGGTTTTTAACTGAGGGAGAACTCCCACAGATGCGATCTCATCGACCTCAATGCAGGCATAATCCGCATTCAGCTGTCCGTGCTTGTCTGTGGCCAGAACAAATGCCGAAATAATCCC
>ENA-OQJN01000277-OQJN01000277.1-human-gut-metagenome-genome-assembly--contig:-NODE-277-length-23904-cov-6.428019_pt1 | contig 23904 bp, 26 predicted proteins | sample MGYA00242610_ERZ504777 | MGnify/ENA primary metagenome ERZ504777 (study PRJEB26092, sample SAMD00036350) | human gut metagenome | host: Homo sapiens | study: EMG produced TPA metagenomics assembly of... | reverse complement strand
GTCTGCACTAACGCAAGTTTTGTATCCTCTGGTTCCAATCAAATATCTCATTCTATAACCATGCCTTCCGTATCCAGCATACTCTCCTACTATTTCCGTCCCTTACGCAGGCACAAATCTGCAAGTGGAAAATAAATTTTTCTACATTATCTTCTGCGGCAATATTCCACTCTCTATCGCTGCCTTCGCAATCTCCTGAAATGCCCTTTTACGTTCATCTTCGCTCTCATATTCACGAATCACAGTATCCCGGATTTCTCCCATATATTCGTTCAGCTCTCCAAGAAACGGCGTTAAAATCGGCTTTCTTTTCTTTTAAATACTGCGTCAAAACCGGACTGTTTCCGCCACTCGAAAAAGCCGCCACAAGATTTTTTTCTTTGCGGTAAGACGGGAAAATAAAGCTGCAGTCTTCCTTCTGGTCCACTGCGTTTACCATGATTCCATTCTGTTTGCAGTATTGTGCAATCCTATGATTTAAAAAAATATCATCCGTCGCTGCAACTACAATTGTCATTCCATCACAATCTGTCTCTTCAAATAATTTCTTGCGTAGTTTGACATAAGTGCCTGCTTCTTCAAATGATTTTGTTTGTAACTCGACACGATTGTCTGCCTGGGCTGCAAGCTCCACAATACTGTCACAGATTTCTTCTGCGACTACCACCACAGCTGCATCAAAATCTAACAGCGTCCTGACTTTTCGATAAGCAACCGTACCGCCGCCGACAACAAGGCAGGGCTGATTTGTTAAATCTACGAACATTGGAAAATATGCCATACTACATCGCTTTCTTTCTGGATTCGTATCCGTTTAGTAAATGCGAAACGACCGGGCGAAGCTTCACTGCAAATGCAACCGCTAACATACATAAGATAAAATCCGGGAATACCGTAATCAGGCAGTAATCCACAATTACCACAGGCCACGAAACCGGTGATTTTACATAGAAATTGCTAATTAGATAAAAATAGATTGCTCCCACGGAATAATAGGTAATTAGGCCAACGACTCCAGGAATCATCAACGTTGCAGCGTTCACTTTCTTTAACTTCTCTGTAATGGCGCCCATGAAAAAGGCTGCCACTGCAAAGCCTAATAAGAACCCAAATCCTGGGCGGAAAATATAAGTCGGGCCTCCTCCTGCTACAAAAACAGGAATTCCGACAAGTCCAATACAAAGGTACACTATTACACTTGTAGTTGCAAGCTTTTTTCCAAGAAGGAAACCTGCCATCAATACAAAAAACCATTGCAGCGTAAAATGCATGGTATACATTGGCAGCGGAATATCTATTTTTAGGAATGCTCCTACTGCGATAAGTGCCGCAAAAAGAGCGCATGTTGTTAATTCTTTTGTCTGTAATTTCATTCTAAACTCCATTCTTTTGTGTGAAATTCTTCCCAAACTCCGTTTTCTTGTCTGTGAAAAAATTCACATTTTCCTCATTTTCTTTTGCTATTGTATCTAATATATCATTCCATTTGAAAAAGAAAAGCCATCTTCGTATCTAGAAGCTGACTTTTCCTTTTTTGCCTCTTAAAAGAAATATTCATCCGAGTAAATTCTCAAGTCTTCTTTCGTGACAGCTCCATCCTGAATATGAAATGCATTGAGCACCGGATTTTTTGCCATAAGCGATAAAATCAGGTAACTTGCATTTTTATCATAGGCAAGCTTGATATCTTCGTCCGAAGGTCTGGATGGGCTGGACGGGTGTGAGTGCCAGTTTCCAAGCGGTTTTAAACCGTTTGCCCGCATATCCTTGATGGCATTTAACTGCTCTTTCGGGTCTAACGTAAAGTGATCTTCGGCATGGTCTACATTCGTCAGATAATATACCTTTGTGATAAGACGCCCGTTTTCATCCTCACTTCCGGCAATCAGACCGCACGCTTCCTCCGGGAAATGCTCTCTGGCGTAAGCTGCCATTTCATCGTAAAATGGATATTTCATTCTTATTATGCTCATTTTTCCTACCTCTACTGACGTGGAGCGTTAAATCGGTTCGCTGTCTCCTCGCAGACTTCCTGTTCGTAATCAATTGGCTTTAAGATGGTTGGATGATCTCCACAAACCTCACAATTGTGTGTATCCTTTGGAAGCTTAATCTTGCGGAACTCCATCGTGAGCGCATCGTAAGTGAGCAGATAACCGGTCAAAAGTTCTCCGACTCCAAGTAGATATTTGATTGCCTCCATTGCCTGAAGGGAACCAATCACACCACCCATTGCGCCGATGACACCAGCCTGCTTACAGGTTGGCACTGCATCCTTTGGTGGTGGATTCTTGAACACACAACGGTAACATGGGCCTTCTCCTGGAACATAGGTCATAAGCTGACCTTTGAATCGAATAATTCCTGCATGGGAAAATGGTTTCTTTTCGATGACACAGGCATCGTTAATCAAAAATTTTGCCGGGAAATTATCGGTTCCGTCAATGATAAAATCATATTCCCGAATCAGCTCCTGAATATTAGTAGAATCCACAAACATACGGTATGTGTTAACTGTAACATCCGGGTTCATCGCATTCATCGTCTCTTTTGCAGATTTTACTTTTGCTTTCCCGATGTCCGCTGTCCCGTGAATAATCTGTCTTTGTAAGTTGGACAAATCGACTTCATCCGCATCTACGATGCCAATCGTTCCAACACCTGCTGCCGCAAGGTACATCGCTGCCGGTGCTCCAAGTCCACCTGCTCCAATGATTAAAACCTTGCCATTTAATAATTTCTTTTGTCCTTTGGCGCCCACTTCTTTTAAAATAATATGGCGGGAATAGCGCTCAATCTGTTCATCCGTCATTGCCATTAGCAGCCACCTCCCATGAAGTAAAGGAATTCTACGTTATCGCCATCGTTTAATACTTTTGTCGCCTTTTCCTCGGTTGGAACAAACTCATCATTTATAGATACGGTTACATACTCCGGCATCTCGACATTTTCCTGTTCGATTAACTCTGGTAATGTAAGGCTGTCTTTCACTTCTTTTTTCTCTCCTGCTACTGTGATTGTCATTTTCATCCTCCATTCTTGTCTGAACCTTTCTGTTTTCAAACAAATCCTCATTTTTGTGTCATGATACTTTACAAAATACTACTAATTTTTCCACGATTGCTTTTAAATCAGCTAATTTCTGCACACCCACGGTTCGTTCTACGACCTGACCATCCTTGATAAAAAGAAGGGTTGGATTCGCCGTAACCTCATATTTTTCTGCCAGTTCTGCATCAAAATTTGTATTTACCTTGTATACAGAAACGGATTCTTCGTAATCATCTTCGATATCTCCTAACACTGGTGCCAGCTTTTTGCAGGCGACACAGGAATCGGAGTAAAAATCTACGATAACCGGTTTCTCACTTTTTAATACTTTTTCTTCGAAATCAGATTCACTAATTCTTGCTGCCATTACTCCTCAACCTTTCTGACATACAATGTGTAAGTTCCATCTTCGTTGTCTTCAAGCTTTAAGATTTTGTGTCCTTCTTCTTTCATACTTCTTGGAACGTTCTGTACCGGCTCTCCATCGTTCATGCGGATTGCAAGCACCTCTCCATCGTCCAATTCCTCGATTGCTACCTTTGCCTTTACAAATGTAAGCGGACAAACTTTGTCGGTAATATCTACCTGATCGTCATATGCAATATCTGCCATCTTTTCTTTCCTTTCTATGTATCACACTTATTTGCCTTCGTAAGCATCCTGAATCACTTTTTTGAAAGCTTCCTCGCCGTTTCTTTGAAGGGTAAAACGGAAACGTTCTCCTGCATTTGCGTGTTCTGCAAAATAATTGATTGCTGCGTCTGTAACTCTAAAAAGTGTCTCTTTGTCACGGATGATTGGAACAAGCTGTTCCCCTTTGTAAATTTTATTACCAAACAATCCACCAAAGGAAACAATATATCCCGGATTTCCAACCCAGGCATCTGTTGGACAACTCTTGACACAACGTGCACAGTTGTTGCATTTGTCTTTGTCAATCACGATTTTTCCATCTTCCATCGTAAGGGCATTCTCACGACAGGCTTTGACACAGACACCACACTGGATACAATCGTCGTGGTTACATTCCACGGTCATGCCACCCTTGATTCCGATATCATTTTCTTCGGATTTTAAACAGTTATTCTGGCATCCTGTCACACCGAATTTGAATTTGTGCGGAAGCTCTCTTCCGAAATACCGTTCGTCTAATTCTTTTGCAAGCGTATAGGTATCAATACATCCGCTTGGACAAATCTCAGAACCTTGACAGGCGGTAACGGTACGGACTCTTGGTCCACAGACACCGGTTCCAACACCGCCTTTTGCTAATTCTTCCTTTACAACATTGATGTCCTCCACCTTAATAAATGGAATCTCAATTCCCTGTCTGGATGTCATATGAACATATCCGTGTCCATATTTTTCTGCCACCTCGGCAACCGTCTTGATATTCTCCGCAGTCAGATTTCCTCCGACCACTGCCAGTCGAAGTGAGAAACAACCTTTTTGTTTCTGTCTCATAAATCCGCCCTTTTTCAGAGCAGCATAGTCCACTTTTTCTGCCATTTTCTTTCTCCTTACTTTCCTAGATTGTTACTATTTTCACAAAGATAATAGGTTATCTTTTTTCACCCAATATTTTGGCAAATGCCTGTGCAAAATCTTCTTTTAAATCTTCAATGTCTTCAATTCCCACACTGACTCTGATTAAGTCTTCAAATACGCCCGCATCTTCTTTTTGTTTTTCTGTGCTGTGCAGGCTGATGGTTGAGCCTGGATGAATCACCAGTGTCTTTGTATCTCCAATATTCGAAAGTGTGTAGGCAATGTTTAAGCTGTCGATAAAGTCAAACGCCTGTTTCTTGCTTCCTACACGAAGTGTTAGGATTGCACCGTATCCGTTTTCGAACTGCTTTTTGGCGATTACGTGCCACGGACTGCTCTCTAATCCCGGATAGTTTACGGTTACATCCGGATATGTTTCCTCAATCCATTTTGCCAGTGCTGCTGCATTATTACACTGACGCTCCATTCGAAGTCCTAGTGTCTCAAGTCCAATCACATTCAAGTATGCATTCACGGGAGCAAGACACGCTCCTGTATTGCGGAATAAACCATTACGCAGCTTTGCGATAAATGCCATCGGTCCAAACTTAAGATAATCGGCAAGCCCTGGATATTTTCCTTTTCCATTTGAATTTACCACCGTCCGTCAGAACTCCGCTGATTGAATTGCTGCTTCCATTGATATATTTGGAAGAGGAATTGACGACAATATCGGCACCGTGTTTTAATACCTGAATCAGGTAAGGCGTCGATGTTGTGTTGTCTACAATCAATGGCAGCTCATGTGCATGTGCAATTTCGGCTAATTTTTCAATGTCTGTCACATCCAGACAGGGATTTCCAATCGTTTCTGCAAAAACTAATCTGGTATGTTCATTAATTGCACCCTCAATCTGTTCCCAGTTGTTATTTTCTACATATCGGGTGGTAATTCCAAACGCTTCTAAATCCGTAAAAAGGTCAATCGTACCACCATAAAGGCTTGCACTCGATACAATTTCATTCCCACTCCTTAAAATATTTAAAAATGCATTCATCAGTGCTGCCATTCCGGATGCACATGCAATCGAAGCAATTCCGCCTTCTAGCTTCGTAATCCGGTTTTCGAATGCTGTTACCGTTGGATTTCCTACTCTTGTATAGCAAAATCCTGGCGCTTTGTTTTCAAATATTTTTTCCAAATCGGTTGCACTTGTCTGCTCAAATGCACTTGTCTGATAGACTGGCGGCAATGTGGAACCATTGGCTTCTTTTTGCACTCCAGCATGTAATAAACTTGTGTTAAATCTCATTTACTTTACTCCTCGCATCCCGCCGTATCCGAAAGATATCCGATGGCACTGTTTAGTGCATTTGCTCCATCTGATACCGCCGTAACTACCTGGCGCAGTTTCTTGGTACGCACATCACCAGCAACAAAAAATCCTGGCTGCTTTTTCGTTCCATCTGCCGTGCAGGTGACTCCATCCTCACCTGCCACAACATATCCCGCTTCATCCAGCTTTACGATATCCTTTACCAGCTCTGACTGCGGTATGGAACCATAGGCTATGAACACGCCATTTACCTCTAATGTTTTTCCGCTTTGTAAACGGATGCCCGCAATCTTTTTTTCTCCAAAGATTTCTGTAACCTGTTCCTTTAAGATAAATTCCACATTTTCACGCTTTTTCAAAAGTTCGACAGTACTTTGCGCCCCGCGAAACCGTTCTCTTCTGTGCACCAGATAAACTTTTTCACAGATATCCGCAAGATAACGCGCATCGTCCAGTGCGGTATCTCCTCCACCAAGCACCGCAACTGTCTTGTTCTTATAAAAAGCCCCGTCACAGATTGCGCAGTAAGATACGCCTTTTCCGGCATATTCCGCCTCACCTTTGATATTTGCTTTTCTTGGATATGCACCCGCCGCATAAATTACGGTTTTGGCAAGCTCTTTCGTATCATCGTCAAACGTTATCTCATACACCCTATCTTTTACCGTTCCCAATGGAACAATTTGAACCACTTCTTTTTCTAAAAATGGAACTTCTAGCGATAACGCATGTTCCCTGAACTTCTCACCGAGCTCATAGCCGTTACTGTTGGGCAATCCAAGGTAATTATTCACATTTTCACTTTCCGCAATCTGACCGGTTCCTTCATATTCTTTTTCCACAACAGCAACGCTTACATTTGCACGTTTTGCATATACTGCTGCGGAAAGCCCCGCTGGACCACTTCCTATCACAATACTATCGTACACGTCTCTTCCTCTTTTTATTTTATAGTTTTCCTACTAGATAAGTATGATATTGTCAAAAAGAACTTCGAACGTCAATATATCTGCTTATACAGAAAAACAATGGTTTGTTATAAGAAAAACTTATAGCAGATTTTAGATATATTCACATGTATTGACAATCACACCATCATAGACGGATTGTTTCTTGATGTACACTGCAGCCTTGTCAACATTTTTTCCATCCTTGTTCCAGTCTGTCGTAAAGGAAATGTTGTCTTTTGAGAGGACATTCTTTTGCTTTTCGCTCAGGAAAAGAAGGACCACAATTCCGGCATGATTTAAGTGTTTTACAACATTCTCAAAATCTTCTCCATCTTTTGGTGCATAAAGATACGTATGTCTTCCGTCGATATTCAATGCCTTTTCGACATCCTCCACAAATCCACGGTTCACGCCGTCGACTCCGTCCACAAAGACGGCTGTAATTGCTTTCTGTCCCTTGATGGCAGCTCTTACGTTCCGGTCGACCTTGCCTTCGTAAAGTCCTCTGTCCTCAGCGTGTAACTCCTTAACAACACCACACGCTGATGTCATATCACTGACACGGTCAATCAGGATAAACTCACCGAGCGTTCTGTGATTCTCGAACAAGTCGCAGACGATTTTCTCTGCAAAAGAAATCTCGCAGACGGCAATCTCATTCTTGTGTAGCGTCTCAGCCGGCTGCTTTTCCCCGGTATTGACGTCAATTGCATACGAAATCTTGGTCACAATACCTGGAATTGTCTTGGTTCCTAATTTAAAGAAAAAGTTCTTTCCCTTGAAAAGTTCTTCATCATCCATCCAAAGAAGTGTCGCTGTAATGGATGAAACAGCCTGTGCACCGGATGCGGCGGAAAGCACACATCCTCTTGATACGTCAACTTCTCTGTCAAGCTGGATGGTGACCGGCTGTCCTGTTGTGGCACTCTCTGCTGCCTTATCCCCAATGTGGATGCTCTTAACGTGTGCTGTCTCATTGCTTGGCAGTGTGGTAATCTCATCGCCGACTTTTACACTTCCAGACTCAATCTGTCCTTGGAAACCCCGGAACGTGTGATCTGGACGGCATACTCTTTGTACCGGCATATAAAATCCGGTTTCTTTGTCATCGGAGATATCGATATCCTCAAGATATGGTAACAGTGCCGGACCATCATACCAAGGAATATTTTCTGACTTCTTGGTAACGTTATCACCCTCTGTTGCAGAAACCGGAATAATCTGTACGCTTGGAAGCGCAAGTTCTTTGGTAAGCTCTGCAATCTGCCCGGTAATCTCCTGAAAACGTTTCTCATCATAGCCGACCAAATCCATTTTGTTTACCGCAAATACGAAGTAGCGGATTCCCATCAAAGAACAGATTCTCGCATGTCTTCTCGTCTGCACCAAAACACCTTGCTTGGCATCAATTAGGATAACAGCCAGGTCTGCAAAGGAAGCACCTACTGCCATGTTTCTGGTATATTCTTCGTGACCCGGTGTATCTGCCACAATAAAACTTCTCTTATCCGTTGTAAAATAACGATAAGCCACATCAATCGTAATTCCCTGTTCTCTCTCTGCCATAAGTCCGTCAAGAAGCAAGGAATAGTCAATCGCACCACCGCGGCTTCCTACCTTACTGTCAAGCTCTAGTGCTTTCTCCTGGTCTGCATAAAGCAGCTTGGAATCGTATAAAATATGGCCAATCAGTGTGGATTTTCCGTCATCCACACTTCCGCATGTAATAAATTTTAATAATCCACTCATCTTAAAAATATCCCTCTCTCTTTCTTCTTTCCATACTTCCCACCGCCTCATTATCAATAACACGTGTCGTTCTCTCGGATGAAACGGCACTTAGTGTCTCTTCAATAATTGCATCTAAGGTATCTGCTGTTGACTCGCATCCACCAGTGAGCAGATAACAGCCCAGAGTACGGAATCGTACGCTCTTATACTCAATTTTTTCACCCGGACGAAGCTTCATTCTGTCATCATCCACCATAATGATGTTGCCATCCCGGTATACCACTGGTCGCTCCTTTGCAAAATATAAGGAAGGAATCTCGATATTTTCACGTTTTATGTACTGCCAGATATCTTTTTCTGTCCAGTTTGAAAGTGGGAATACACGGACTTCCTGGCCTTTTTGAATCTTGGAATTGTATAGCTTCCACATCTCCGGTCTCTGGTTTTTCGGATCCCACGCATGGTTTTCATTCCGGAAAGAAAAGATTCGCTCTTTTGCTCTGGATTTTTCCTCGTCTCTTCTGCCACCGCCAAATGCTGCGGTAAATCCGTATTTATCGAGAGCCTGTTTTAATGCCTGCGTTTTCATGATGTCGGTGTAGGCAGAACCATGATCAAACGGATTGATGCCTTGCTTTACCCCTTCCTCATTGATGTATTCAAGCATTTCAATCCCTTTTTCTTTTGCAATTCTGTCACGGAACTCTATCATTTCTTTGAATTTCCAGGTTGTATTGACATGTAAAAAGGAAATGGCGGCTTCTCCGGATAAAATGCCTTCATCGCAAGGTGAAACATAACGGAGCTGTCCTTTCCAATTGAATAAAGCATAACAGGTTTTTCACATTCCGCAGCCACTTCACGAATGATGTAGATTGCTTCTGCTTCCAGTTTATCTAAGTGTGATAATTCACTCATTTTTCTTACCATCCTTTACTGATTTTTCTTCTATTCCCTATTTTGGTTTCAAATTTTTCTTTACATATTCTCTGTCTCAGGTTCTCGTGTGTGACACCTCTTAATACTTATTTGCTTCTTTTTTGTTGATGAGAATCTGTTCTGTCGTGCCATCCCGCTTTTCGATGTTCCAGGTTAATGTGTCCTCTGTGGATTTTACTGTCATAACGCTTCCTCTTCCACCGATGTCTGCGCCAAGAAAAAGTCCAATTGCACCAAAGTGACATTCTTTGATACAGGAAGCGCAGCCCCAGCAATCTTTCGGGTACCGGATGTATGCTTTTTTATCATCGCCCTGATAAATCAAGCTTCCCGGACATACCTCGGTACACAATCCACAGCCCTTACATTTTTGTTTGTCAATCATGATGCTCATAGGGTGCCTCCTTTTCTACCAAATCCCGGTACAAAATCTGGATTTTTCCGTCTACATATTTCGAATTTACATATTTCATCCAGTCGTTACTTTTTTCTGGATAATCCAGATTTTCTGCAAAACTGTGCCATCTTGTTTCCTTTCTGGCTCCAAGGTGCGCAATCACTGCCAGACAGACTAACAAGCGTTCTTTCAGTTCATACACGAACATCAGTTCATGTATATCGGAGGCATTGAGTCCTTCGGTAAGTTCGATCAACTGTCTTATCTTTTCCTCCGCAAGTGCTAGTTGCTTGCCGTTAAACTGATAATGCGTTGAGATTCCTCCAGCGTAGTTATCCATCACTTTCTGCATGGCTTCCTCAAGCGCTTCCGTACGAAACTGCTCCCGTTTTGGCTCCAGGAAATGGTTGTATTCCGCAATTTTTTTTGCAAAAGCTTCTTCTGTTTCTAATTCCATCACATCTTGTTGCATCCAGCCTCCTAAAGTTTCTTCCTTTAGGTGTTTTACAATATCAAGTGCCGCAATCTCGCCTTCTACCATTGCGCCTGTCACATATTTCTGTGGGCAGCCTCCTGCGACATCCCCTGCCGCATATAAGCCACGAATTGTAGTCTGTCTGTTGGTATCAACCCAGTATCCGCTTGCGGTATGCCCGCCGACGATATAAGGTTCGGTTCCTTCGATTTCTACGTTCTGCTCACTTGGGTTCTTACCGGCCTCGACCCACTTTAACGTCTGACTTGGTGCCATGTTAAGGTAGGCTTTTCGCAAGGATTCATCCTGTTCTTTGGAAATACCCTCGGTTCTTAGATAACATGGTCCGCGTCCATTCAGATTCTCCATCACGGTTCCATATACACGCTGCGAGGTTGTAAGTCCGTATTTGTTCTCATACACTTCGCCAAGGGAATTCACCTGCTTGGCTCCGACTCCCTGCGCAATTGTTCCGGTTGGTGCAATCGTGTCTTTACAGCGAAGTGCAATAAAACGCATTTCAAATGTGGTCATCTCCGCTCCGCTCTTTAGTCCCATCGCATATCCGGCTCCGGTATTAAACGGCGGATACCACATCTTATGTCTGGAAAAACCAGGATTGTTCGGACGGTACAGTCCAGCTGCGCCACCGGTTGCACAAAGCACTTTTTTGGCTCTGATTTCATAGGCAGTTCCATCTTCCATCGAGAACCCGTAAGCACCTTTGATGGTATTTTCTTCTACAATATAATCTGTGATATTGATTCTGTTTAAAACAGTCACATCCGGCAATGCTTCTACCGCTGATGCTAAAATCGGTTTGATGTTCTCCCCATTGATTTTGATGTTACGGTTTCCTCTTGCAACATACTCTCCGTTTTCATCTTTTAAAATGACAAGCCCAAGACGTTCCATTTTCTCTGTCACACGGTTAAGTCCCTCTGACATCGTAAGCAGTAAGTCTTCCCTAACGATTCCATCTGCATCTTTTTTGGCATAATCCACATAATCCTGCGGTGTTCTTCCTTTTACAATATAAGCGTTGATGGCATTGACTCCTGCTGCGAGACAGCCGCTTCTTTTGATATTTGCTTTTTCTGCAATGATAACGGAATAATCCGAATTCTCACGAATGGTTAGTGCCGCATAACAGCCTGCCGTTCCACCTCCGATAATGAGGACATCCGTATGTAACCTCTTTTTGTTCTCAATTTTCATCTCTGACTCCTTTGCAACTTTCTATTAGATATAGAATACATCTTGCTCCTGCATCTCACTGTTTTCCATGAGATACGTCTTGTGTTCATCAAAAATATATAACCGGTAAATCAAGACATGAACCGTCTCCCCCACGCTCACAAGGTCCTTTTCTAACGAACGCTCACCGACTACCTCAATTCCGTTTATGTTCACGGTGACATCCACACGATTTCCGCGGAATACCACATCTGTTATGATTCCTTCCTCCACCGCCGACATATAGCGGTTTAGGTTGCCACTCTTTGAAATCTTGATAAACTCTGGCCGGATGACCGCGCGTTTTGCATTTTCAACGAGTTCGAATCCTTTTAATCTGTCATAGTTTTCTACAATGGTGGAATGACCGATAAACTGCGACACAAATGGGGTGTCTGGTGATTTGTAGATTTCAACCGGAGTTCCCATCTGCTCAATTCTGCCGTGGTTTGCGATGATGATTTCATCCGCAACCTCCACCGCCTCATCCTGGTCATGCGTCACAAAAATACTTGTAATGCCGAGTTTTTCGACCAGTTCTTTCAGCCAGATGCGAAGCTCTCCTCTAACTTTTGCGTCTATCGCAGCAAACGGCTCATCCAAAAGAAGTACCTGTGGATTTGGTGCAAGTGCTCTTGCAAATGCAACCCTTTGTCTTTGTCCACCAGACAACTGATTGGGATAGCGGTTTCCCATTTCCGCAAGCCCTGTCATCTCAAGTAACTTTGTTACCCTCTCCTTTATCTCCTTTTTCGGAAGCTTTTGAAGCTCTAATCCAAACGCTACGTTTTCATACACCGTCATATAGCGAAACAGCGCATAATTTTGAAAGACAAACCCAATTCCACGCTTGGATGCCGGAACGTCATTCATTCTTTTTCCATCGATATAAATGTCCCCGGAATTCGGCGATTCCAATCCTGCAATCATGCGAAGAAGTGTCGTCTTTCCGCTTCCAGACGGTCCTAACAGTGCAACCAGCTTTCCTTTTTCCACACCAAAACTTACATGATCCGAAGCCACGAAGTCTCCATATTTTTTATAGATATTTTTCATTTCCACGTACATTGTTCTATCTCCTCTGGCTTCCCTGCGATTTTTTCTTGAATTTACGTTCTACGATGTTTCTTGCAAAAAGAATGACTAACGCAATCACAACCAGCAGGGATGACACCGCAAAAGCCGCAGTAATCGATGTGTCTGTTCCCGACATATAAAGCGCATCTATCTCAAGCGGCAGTGTGAAAGTTTCACCTCTTGCTTTTGACAGGGCATTGACTGCACCAAACTCTCCTAACGCTCTCGCCGTACAAAGAATAATTCCATAGACCAATCCCCATTTCATCTGCGGAAGCGTAATCTTTCGAAAAATGGTAAATCCGGATGCTCCCATCAGCGCTGCAGCCTCTTCTTCGTCTTTTCCCTGGGCATTTAAGACCGGGATAATCTCTCTTGAAACAAATGGAAACGTTACAAATATTGTGGCAAGCACCACACCTGGAATTGCAAATGTGATTCGAACGTTTGTTTCAAAGAATTCATTGAATGCCCGGATTGCCGGATACATCCAGCCCAGGCGGCCAAACGTCATCAAATACGCAAGTCCGACAATTACCGGCGAGATGGAAAACGGGATATCGATGATGGTTGCGAGAATCTGTTTTCCTTTAAACGAAAATCTTGTGAGAAGCCAGGCTGCCCAGATTCCAAAAAAGGTGTTTACCACAACCGCAATGACAGTTGCAATCAGCGTGACTTTAAACGCAGATAACACGTATTCTGTTGTGATTGCCTTGATGTAAAAGGAAAAACCTTCTTTTAACGCACTCGCAAGAACCGAGACTAAAGGCACTACAAGCATGACGGTCAAAAACAAAACCGTTACCGTAACCAGGCATATTTTTGTGATTTTTTTGCTGTTTTCAAGTTTCTTTTGTTCGCTCATGTCTGGATGTCCTTTCCTTATTTTATAAAAGATTGGTCCGCCTCGATTGTCTGACCTGCACCACATTTACAAATAGCAATAATAAAAATGAAATGATTAGCATCACCAGTGCGATTGCCGTTGCACCCGCATAATCGATATAGCTTAATTTTTGCATGATGACGTAAGATACGACCTGCGTTTTGTTTTTCGCACTGTTTCCGGAAATGTAAATGACACTTCCATATTCCCCGATTCCTCTCGCAAATGCCAGACCAAACCCGGTCAGTAACGCCGGTTTTAATTCTGGAAGAATCACGCGGAAAAAAGTCATTCTTGGACTGGCGCCTAACATAAATGCCGCCTCCTCATATTGACCATCCATTTTTTCCAAAATAGGCTGCACGGCTCTTATCACAAACGGAAGTCCCACAAACACAAGCGCCACCACGATTCCGGTCTGCGTGTACGCTACATGGATTCCGATTTTCGAAAGTCCTTTTCCAAAAAATCCTGTGGTGGAATAAAGCTTCGAGAGCGTGATTCCGGCTACTGCCGTCGGAAGGGCGAACGGCAGTTCGATTAATGCATCCAAAAGCCATTTCCCCGGAAATTCATATTTGACCAGACTCCATGCCACGATAAGACCAAACACCACATTGATGACCGCCGCGAGAAAAGAGCTTGTGATACTGGTAAAAAAGGCGTTCCTGACATTTTCTTTTAAAATCAGTCCTAGAAACTCCACCGGTGAAATCCGAAGAGAATAAACAAGCACCGACGCTAACGGAATCAGCACAATGACAGAAAGCATGGTAATCACAATTCCAAGGGAAAGATGATAACCGGGTATCACTGCATTCTTTTTACTCTTTGTTTTTGTTGTCTTCTTTTCGCTGTTAGTCTCCGTATATTTCATCGAACATTGCTCCATCATCAAAAAATGTCTTATAGGCTTCATCCCAGCCACCGTAATCCTCAATTGTAAAAAGTTTCATCTGCAAATCAAATTTGCTGGAAAACTCTTGTAAAATTTCTTCCTTTACGGGTCTGTAACCATTTTCACCGATTAGTTTCTGCGCTTCGTCACTATATAAGTAATCTAAATATTCCTTACATACATCTTCTGTATGATTGCTCTTTGCATTGTCATCCACGATTGCCACACTTGGCTGCGCTAAGATGCTGACAGAAGGCGTAATCATCTCATACTCATCCGGATAAGAGTACAGTGTTGTAAATGCTTCGTTCTCCCATGCAAGCAGGACTTCTCCCTGACCATTTTCTACAAATGTAGTTGTGGAGCCTCTCGCCCCGGAATCCATAACCAAAACATTTTCATATAACTGCTTCATAAACGCTTTCTGTTCTTTTTCGCTGCCATAATTGGTCTTTGCATAGCTAAGTGCCGCAAGGAAATTCCAGCATGCACCACCACTGCTTTTTGGATCTGGCGTGATGACATTGATGTCTTTTTTTATCAAATCATCCCAGTCTTTGATGTTCTTTGGATTCCCTTTTCGAACAAGAAAAACGATTGTAGATGTGTACGGTGCCGAATTCTGTGGAAATTCATCAATCCAGCCATCCTCAATCAGCCCGGTGTGTTCAATCAGATCGATATCATGCTCTAATGCAAGTGTCACAACATCTGCATTACATCCTTCCACCACCGATCTTGCCTGTGAGCCGGAACCGCCGTGCGATTGCACTATCCTTACCTTTTCGCCGTACTTTTCTTCGTAATACGTTTCAAATATGTTGTTGTACTGCTCGTAAAATTCTCTTGTCGGGTCATACGACACATTGGTGATGGTAATCGTTCCATCCTTACTGTCTTTTGCGCAACCTGTGAGAAAACACAGCACAAACAAGAAAACCGCAATGATTGCTCTTTTTTTCATGGTTATTTTACCTCAAACAACGGTGTGGATAGGTATCGTTCTCCAGTATCCGGAAGTAACACTACTATATTCTTTCCTTTATTTTCAGGTCTCTTTGCAAGCTCCGTTGCTGCATAAATAGCCGCTCCCGATGAGATTCCCACCAGTAACCCGTCTGTTTTTGCAACTTTTCTTGCTTTATCGAAGGCATCTTCGTTCTCTACCGCAATGACTTCATCCACAATGTCCATTCGCATGACCTTTGGGATAAATCCTGCACCAATCCCCTGAATCTTATGAGGTCCTGGCTTTCCACCTGACAGTACCGGCGAACTTTTTGGCTCCACAGCCACAATCGTAACATCCGGATTCTTGGCTCTCAGTCCAAAACCCGTTCCGGTAATCGTTCCGCCTGTTCCAACGGACGATACAAAAATATCCACTTTTCCATCGGTATCTTCCCAGATTTCTTCGGCTGTTGTCTCCTCATGAATCTTTGGATTTGTCTCATTTTCAAACTGCTGTGGAATAAATGCATTGCCGTATTCTTCTGCAAGTCTTCTTGCCTCGTTGATTGCGCCGCTCATTCCCTCTCTTCCCGGTGTAAGACGTATCTCGGCGCCAAGTGCTGTCACAATTTTTCTTCTCTCCACGCTCATCGTGTCTGGCATAATCAGAATTAAGTGAAGCCCCTTGGATGCCGCCACAAACGCAAGGCCAATTCCGGTATTTCCACTTGTCGGCTCGATAATAATCGTATCCTGGTTAATCTTTCCTTCCTTGATTCCCTGGTCTATCATGGCTGCTGCCACCCTGTCTTTTACACTTCCAAGCGGATTAAAATATTCTAACTTTGCAATAACTTTCGCCTCAAGCCCAAATTCTTTCTCATAATTGGAAAGTTCAAGCAGTGGTGTGTGTCCGATTAACTCGGTAAGCTGTTTTGCAATCTTTGCCATATTCTTTCCCCTTTCTTTTCGTTCTCTATTTTTATTTCCTACTATTCTTATATGAATTAATGGTATATGAGAAATATTACCATATTCACCTGCTTTTGTAAATGTAACTGGTCTTACGAAAAAGTGGTAACTGGTTATAAATTTTACCTATAATGCAAAGTTTTTGTGATTTTACCTGCATTTTGTGTGGCAACGGAATCAAATTTTATATGTATTCCTGTAAAATTGCTAGATTCCGGTCATGACAGTAAATCCATGAGTTCATCCCTGGTTAACTTTCCAATTTGTCCCATTTCACCACTTAGAATCTGTTCTGCAAGATTCTTCTTGTTTTCTTGCACTTTTTGTATTTTTTCTTCAATAGTGTTCTTTGCCAGAAGCTTATATACTGTCACCTTTTTCTTCTGTCCGATACGGTGTGCCCGGTCTGTTGCCTGATTCTGTACCGCCAAATTCCACCACGGATCATAATGAATTACAACATCCGCTCCCGTCAGATTCAATCCGGTTCCACCCGCCTTAAGAGAAATAAGGAAAACATTTGTATCATCTGCATTGAACTTTTTTACCATTTCAAGTCTTTTTTCTTTTAGTGTTGCTCCTGTAATCACATAATAAGAAATCTTCTGTTTCTGAAACTCCTTTTCAATCAAATCCAACATTGATGTAAACTGAGAGAACAAAAGAATCTTATGCCCACCCTCTATTGCACGGTTTACAAGCTCCATACATGCCTCCATCTTGGCAGAGGTTCCTTTGTAATTTTCAAAGCAAAGAGCAGGGTCGCAGCAAATTTGTCTTAATTTTGTAATCTCTGCTAAAATCTTCAGCTTATTTTTCTGAAAATCGGATTCATCCTGCTCTGCAAGAACCTGCTGCATATGGACTACCTGTGCATCATATAGCTTCCGCTGTTCCTTCTCAAATTTTGCATACTGAACCTCTTCTAGCTTATCCGGCAAATCCTTTAAGACATTCTCCTTCAATCTGCGCAGTATAAAAGGATGTACCATTTTCTGAAGCCGGTTCATTGCCTCTTCATCATCATTCTTTACAATTGGCGTCTCAAACTCCCTCTTAAATGTATCATAACTGTAAAGAAAGCCTGGCATAAGGTAATCGAAGATACTCCACAATTCGCTTAATCTGTTCTCAATTGGTGTTCCGGTCAATGCATACTTATGCTTTGCTGCTATAATCTTAACCGCCTTTGCAGCTTCTGTTGTATGATTTTTTATATATTGAGCCTCATCAATCACTTCATATTGAAATTTAATCCCCTCATAATTAGAAATGTCTCTTTTTAACAAATCATATGATGTCACAAGCACATCATATTTTTCAGCTTCACTGATGAGCCTGTTCCGGTTCTCCTGATTTCCAGATATCAACACAACTTTCAATTTTGGAGCAAACTGTGCAAACTCTTCTCCCCAATTTAACACCAGAGACGCTGGACAAACAATCATGGAAACCCCTTTTTTCTTCTCTTCTTTTGCAGCAAGAAGCATTGTAATGACCTGAAGTGTTTTTCCTAATCCCATATCATCTGCAAGTATGCCGCCAAAACAGTTTTCCTCCAGTACACGAAGCCATCGATACCCTTCCTTCTGATAATTACGCAAAACCCTTGAAAGCGATTTAGGTTCCTCAAAATCAGCTTCCGAGACCGTCTTGAATTCCTTAACCAATGATCTGAACCTGCTATCCCTGCTTGCCAAAAGCGTTTCATGCTCCTCTAACATTTTTTCCAGATACAATGCACGGTAAGCCGGTATCTGCATCTTTCCCTTCACAAACTCTTTTGGTGTCAGGTGCAATGATTCCATCATTTCCACCAGTGCTAATACACTCTCATCATCCAGACTGACAAAATCTCCATTTTTCAAACGGTAAAATTTCTTTTTTGTCTTATAACTTTTAAGCAAATCTAGAAGTTCTGCCTGTGGAATGTCGTCTGTTATAATTTCAAGATTCAACAAACCATTAGAAAGTGAAACTCCGACATTTACTCTCGGTTTTTGAATAATATTCATTCGCCGAAAACGATCTGTACTAGAAACCTCGCCTAATTCCAACAATGCTTCTACACCCTCTGATAAAATCCGATAAATATTATCTTCATCACGATTACAAAAATAACAGTCCCGTTCCAAGTCAACCTGTTGGAACCATTGTTCCATAATAAATGCCGTCTCTGCTTCTCTTCCCGTCTCGCGCGTATCATCCATTTGAAATTCCTGCAAATATTTTTCTCTCTTTAAATCCAAAACCGAATATTCTTTCTCTCCATAGCACGCAAATGCCTTGCAGGTAATATCTCCATCCTCCACATCAAGGAAAAAACGGAATAATACTTCAGGCGGAAGATACTTTTCGATTTCTTCCTTGTTTCGTTCTACAACTGTAAAATATTTTTCCAGTTCCGGTAAAACCGTATAATAAAAATCTGATAAATGATTTCTTCCGATTACAAGCTGTATCTCTCCCCCATTTTCCATATATAAAAATGTTTCCAACTGTTCCATAAATGTTTCATCTATCCGGTTAAATATTGTATTATCAATATAGTAACCATTTTTTACACCTCGATAAACGGCGGGAATCTTTCCTTTTACGGTAATCCCGTGAAATTCATTTTGTTTATCAAGCTTATACTTGTCAACTGTAAGCTGAATATCAGGATTCTTCTCTCCGCGGACAAGAATACGTTTTTCTTTTTTTGAACCATCTCTGTTTTCATATTCAATGCCACTTTTGGGAATCATATCAAACAGACTGTCAAGTCTCCATCCATACATTTCAATAGAAGATGAAACCTCATGATTTCTTGTATAATAGGCACTCTCTATTCTTCTTGCAAGCTCATTTTCTTCCATTACGATCTGATGAATAAAATTGAGATATTCTAACGAATTTTTAGAAAAATTTTCCTGTTTTACACTCAGCTGTGTGTTGTTGCCAAATGTCATCATCTCACCATTTTTCACATGTCCGCAAAATTCTGTAAGATTTTTAATTACGAACATCCTGCTGCTTCCCACTTTGAATGAAAGTTTGAGTTCTCCACACTTTTTCACAAGTCTTGGTTGCAATACAAGAACCTGATTGTTTCCAACCACATCTGCCACATGATTTTTTGCCCGCTTACTGACAAATGAACTTAAGAAAAATGCACTTTTCCGGTCTGTTGCGTCACCCACTGTGTGTTTTTGCAGATACTGCTCGAACTGTAACAATAATGCAGCCTGGTATGGACAGTTGTAACTTTTATTCATCCAATAATAGTTACTGCTACTACATTTTTTACAGCCACAATTACCTGCTTGAATACCAGCCCTTGTAACGAGCAATGATACGCAAAACGGATTTCTATGTTCCTCTTTCCCCCATCCCCTCAATCTGTGCCACAAAATCTTCCTCATAGTTATCCAGATAACCTGTTGTGACCATAGAGAACTCTATTTTTTTCTTTTCAATCAGACGCAGTCCCTCCTTGATACTTAATGCATCTAATTGCATATCTTCACTTATCGCAGACAAATCAAAATATTGATACCTTTCCGGACGACTGACACGTTGTTCTCCTAATATTTTTTTACTTCTTCTGCGGCTTTCTTCTCTTCCTCTTCTTTCTTCAAATCATCTATCGCAAAAAGAACCGCTGCCATATGCTTGCACTTGTTGCCGCCACCTGCATATGGACAATTACATGACATTCTCGTTATTTTTTCATCACGAATCCCAATATATACACTATAACCTCGTTCCCCTACGACATAGGCTGTATAGCTTCCATTTTTCTCCGTAAGATTTTTTACCCGTTTTTGTAGAAAATAAGTTTCTCCGCGGTTTAAAATGATTTTACTAAACTGCTCTTTCCATTCCAACATTTCTATTCTCCTTAATGTATTTTACCCGTTTTTAACATATCACGTTGTTATCTTTCATGTATATTACACTTTTTCATTCTAGCTTCTTCCCTGTGAATTATCAAGAACAGATTCAGGCAGTTTTTTTCGCCTAAACGCTATTCTCAAATGTTATTTCTTTACTTACCAAATATACTAACGCAGCAAGAAAAGTGGTTGCGTTTCCTTACATTCAGGAGTATCATTGCGTTGACACAACATCTAGGAGGATTCAATTATAAAATCAAAAACCAGACAAATTACAGTCACTGCAATTCTACTGGCAATCTGTATTGGAAGCCAGTTCTTTAAAAATTTAAGCGTATACCTTACCGGGCCAATCATCAATGCAGCTCTCATATTAGCTGTCATCTATGCCGGACCTGCGTGTGGTATCATCTTAGGTATTATTACACCAATTACTTCCTTTTTTATCACGGGAAGTCCGATTATGGCAGCTATTCCAGCCATGTTCCCATGCATTATGATTGGAAACATTATTCTGGTTGGCGCTGTCGCACTTCTTCGTGAAAAATGCGGAAAAACTGAGGGTCTTCCGATTTCCATTGCAATCGGTGGTGTCTATGCACTTATCATTTATGCTGTTCTTCGCAAAACATCAATTGGAGAGTAGCATTCATCCTTGCTTTTTTTGCGCACAAAAGACTATTAGACAATTTTTTAACAGAGGAGAACGCTTGCTATGAACAAAGACAAAGATTTTCTTGGAACGGAACCGGTCGGAAAACTGATGTTTCGTCTGGCTATTCCGACCATTACTGCCCAGCTGATTAATATATTATATAACATCATTGACCGCATTTACATTGGCCACATCCCAGGCAGTGGTGCACTTGCTCTGACCGGAGTTGGCGTATGTATGCCCCTTATCATGATTGTTTCAGCCTTTGCAGCACTTGTTGGCAGCGGTGGCGCCCCTCGTGCATCCATTGCATTGGGAAAAGGGGATACCGACACAGCGGAACAGATTCTTGGAAATTGCTTTTTCCTGCAGGTTCTGGTTTCCATCTTTTTAACTGTTATTCTATTGCTCTGTAATCGATATCTCCTGCTTGCCTTTGGTGCGAGCAGCAACACCATTGAATATGCTGTAAATTACATGAATATATATGCAATTGGTACAATTTTCGTACAAATGACGCTGGGAATGAATATGTTTATCACAACGCAGGGATTTACAAAAACGGGAATGCTTTCTGTTCTAATCGGAGCTGGTCTCAATATCGCACTTGATCCATTGTTTATCTTTGCGTTCCGTCTTGGCGTCAGGGGAGCAGCTCTCGCAACGGTTCTCTCACAGGCTGTTTCCTGCATCTGGGTTCTTGCTTTTTTAACCGGTAAAAATACAATCCTTCATATCCGAAGAAAGAATCTTATGCTTTGTCCAAAGATTATTCTTCCTTGCGTTGCCCTTGGACTTGCTACCTTTATCATGCAGGCAAGCGAAAGCATTATCTCCGTATGTTTTAACTCTTCACTTTTAAAATATGGTGGAGATATTGCAGTTGGAGCCATGACAATTTTAACCAGTGTCATGCAGTTTGCCATGCTGCCACTGCAAGGCTTAGGTCAGGGTGCCCAGCCTATTTTAAGTTTTAACTACGGTGCGAAGAACGCAGAGCGCATAAAAAAGGCTTTTAAACTTCTTTTAACTTCAAGTCTTTGTTACTCTACCATTTTATGGGCATTTATCATGATTTCCCCGCAGATATTTGCTGGAATATTTACGACGGATTCTGCACTTTTACGTTTCACACAATCGGCACTTCGCATTTACTGTGCATGCCTGTTGCTGTTTGGAATTCAGATTGCATGTCAGATGGCATTTACATCTTTCGGAAAGGCAAAAGCATCGATTGCCGTTGCTGTTACACGAAAATTCATCCTGTTACTGCCCTTGATTTACCTGCTTCCTCATATCTGGACAGCTAACCAGACCAATGCCGTATATCTGGCAGAACCAATTGCGGATTTTATTGCGGTATCATTTACTTCGATATTATTTGCCTTTCAGTTTAAAAAGGTCTTAAGGGAATTAAATCCGTAAACTTGCGACATCAGGCCACACAAAAAATGTCTAGAGCCAATAACTCTAGACATTTTTTAATCATTCTTCTGTTTCACTTTTCTTATCCCAACTTCTATTATTAACAGTACGTTTTCTCCCAACTAGTACTGCCTGTAAGTCTTACCTCTGATAATTTTAGCAAATGTTTCCGCAAGCAATTTGGGATTTCTCCAAGTGAATATCGAAAGAACCAGATATTTGACGCATTTTTCTGCTAAATAATCCCTTCCTCGAACAATTCTCCGTCCACGATACGCACAACACGCTCCGCATGCTGGGCTACACTCAAATCATGCGTAATCATGACAATCGTATTTCCCATATCGCTTAAGTGCTGGAATAATTTCAATACTTCCAATCCACTGTTGCGGTCTAGCGCTCCTGTCGGCTCATCTGCCAAAAGAATTGCCGGCTGTCCGACTAATGCTCTCGCAATGGCTACCCTCTGCTGCTGTCCGCCGGACAGTTCATTCGGTTTATGCTTAATACGCTCCGCAAGTCCTAACATCTCTATGGTATCCATGCTCGCATCTGTCGCCTCTTTTAATGTCATGCCACGCATTAAAAGTGGCATGACAATATTCTGCAATACATTGTAGGTCGGAATCAAGTGATAGCGCTGAAAAATAAAGCCGATTTTCTGGTTGCGGAGTTTTACCAGGTCCTTTTCTTTGGCATCCTGAATGGCAGCGCCATCTAAATTGTATGTCCCGGAACCCGCCACATCCATACACCCAATAATATTCATCAATGTACTTTTTCCAGAACCGGAAGGTCCTAAAATCACAAGATATTCTCCTTTTTTCACATCAAGCGAAATATCTTTTAAAACATGAAGCGGGTCTGCGCCTGTCTCATAATACTTGTTGATATCCCGCATGGTAATCATATTTTCTGTTGTATCCATGCTCTTTCTCCCTTCTTTACTGTTCTATCATCCAGATTTCAAGTATAACTTCATTTCCGTCATCGTCTGTCTCAAGCAGAAGCTTCAAAACATCTCCTGTTGCAATTCTTGAGAATGTTGTCTCGGTATCGGCTGCCGTGTGCACCACAACCCCGACGGGAATCTGGGTACTGACAACACTTCCCTTCATGTTCGAGGTATCTTTTTCCCCAGAATCGGATGGCATCTCTGTTGAATCCATATCCACAGCTTCTCCACCAGACGCCATATCGGATGGTGCCGAGGGTGCCTCTCCGTCGGATGACATATCTCCTGGCGGTGCTTCCCCACCGGATGGCATATCTCCCGATGGTGCTTCTTTGTCGAATGGTTTCTCTCCTGACGGGGCTTCTCCACCAGATGGGGCATCCCCGGATGGCCAATGTCATTTAGTTAAGACATTGAGTCGGCAGCCTCTTGCAGAGCAAGGTATATAAAATATATACCCTGCTCTTTTTTGTAAAAATCCTTGACAAATATAGAAAAATTTGCGGCGAAGCCACTTAAATGTATTACATTTTGGAGGTAACGCTTATGATATTTGCGGAACATGTAAAAAACAAATTGTCATCTTTAATCCATGAAATG
>ENA-OQJN01000276-OQJN01000276.1-human-gut-metagenome-genome-assembly--contig:-NODE-276-length-23935-cov-4.907846_pt1 | contig 23935 bp, 23 predicted proteins | sample MGYA00242610_ERZ504777 | MGnify/ENA primary metagenome ERZ504777 (study PRJEB26092, sample SAMD00036350) | human gut metagenome | host: Homo sapiens | study: EMG produced TPA metagenomics assembly of... | reverse complement strand
ATTACAACAGCTGAAGGTTTTGACGAAGTAGACATATTGGCTAAGGCAGCGGCCTTAGAAGTACGTTCCTCTCATCCGGTAGCGGTAAGTATTGCCAATGAAGCTAAAAAACGCAATGTTCAGTTAGCAGAAGTTGTTGATCTCGAAGAATTGTCCGGTCGTGGTATGACCGGTGTGGTAAATGGTGTTAAAGTAGCCGTTGGTAATCGTCGTTTATTCAACGAATTACAAATTACAGGTTACGGTGAACCTGCCGATTACGGTAGCGAAGTATTGGTAGCCCTTGACGGTCAATATGCAGGCACAATCTTGATTGCCGATGCTTTGAAAGAAGATACTAAATCAGCTGTGGCAGAACTTGCCAAACGCGGTTTACGCACGATTATGCTGACCGGTGACACTCAAGCGGGTGCCCGGTACATGGCGAAAGAAGCCGGTATTGATGACGTTCGTGCCGAATTATTGCCGGTAGATAAATTAAGTGTTATGAAAGAACTTCGTGAAACATACGGTTCCACCATGTTCGTAGGTGACGGTATCAATGACGCCCCTGTATTGGCCGGTGCCGACGTGGGCGGTGCCATGGGCAGCGGTGCCGATGCGGCCATTGAAGCAGCCGATGTAGTGTATATGCGTCCCAGTATCAGCGCTGTAGTTGAATCAATTCGCATTTCCTCAAACACGATTTCTATTGCATGGCAGAACGTAGTCGTAGCGTTAGGGGTTAAAATCCTCGTTATGATTATGGGGCTCTTCGGCTTTGCCAATATGTGGGTGGCCGTATTCGCCGATACGGGTGTTTCCATTCTCTGCATTTTAAACTCCATTCGTATTTTATATAAAAAATAATAAGGTTTTCAAAAACGTTTAGAATGCGTTGATGAACGCCTCATACGGTAAAATCGCTCTTGGGAAAAGACAAAACAGTCAGGTTCTTTCAAGAGCGATTTTTTCTTATAAATTACCCGATTCAACACTTGACGAACCTCTTCTTTGTTGGATATGATGAAGTATAAGCTAATGAATGGGAGGTGGCGTATGCTCACGGTATATACACATGACGAAGGCGAGCTTGTATCGGACTTAACGGTAGCCGATGCGGGTAAGGGCTCGTGGATTAATTTGGTGAATCCGGACCCCGATGAGCTATCGCTCGTCAATATTATGACGGAAATCCCTACGGACGTTTTGAAAACAGCTTTGGATACGGAAGAACGTTCGCACGTGGAAATTGAAGAAAATTACATTTTTGTTGTTATCAATATTCCGGCATTGCGCGGTAGCGACAGCTATGATACAGTGCCGCTCGGTATATTTTTGACACCTGATTTCTTCATCACCGTGTGTCTTGAAGAATCGGATGTGTTATATCCGTTTATAAACAATCAAGTTGCTACGTTTTATACCTTTAAAAAAAACACGTTTCTTGTTCCAGATAATGTATCGCACAGCGACTTTGTTCTTGCGTTATTTGCAACAAATTAACCGCCGTACGGACGACATTGAAATTCAATTGCGTCATACGACTAAAAATAAGGACTTTTTCCAACTGTTGGAATTACAGAAATCCATGACCTATTTTACGTCCGCTTTGAAAACAAACGGCACCGTAATGGAGCGTATTTTGCGCCTCCGTAGTCATGAAGATGTCCGTCATTTGCTTAAAATGTATGAAGAAGACGAAGATTTATTGGAAGACGTTATTATCGAAAACAAGCAGGCTATTGAAATGGTTGAGATGTATTCAAATATTCTCATGAATATGATGAACGCCTTTACTTCCATTATTTCCAATAACTTGAACTTAGTGATGAAACTCTTGGCCGGTGTAACGATTATCTTATCCGTACCGACCTTGATTTTCAGTTTGTGGGGCGTTAACGTACCGTTCCATGGGCTGAATCGGGTGCCGAAGGGTTTCCTTTTGTAATCGGTATTGCCGCGGTGGTTACGTTCATTGTAGGCCTGCTACTTTGGAAAAACGACTTTTTATAAAGTAATGTATGTATGTCTGCGCGGCTCAACCATGGGCTCACGCAGACTTTTTTTGTAAGGAGGATACTCATGAAAAAAACTTGGTTAATTTTAATTGCTGTTGTCATTGCTATCGGTGCTTGGGTAGTAAGCGGCTATAACGGTTTGGTAGGCATGGATGAAGGTGTAAACAACAAGTTGGCACAGGTTCAAACGCAGTTACAGCGTCGTAACGATTTAATCCCGAACTTGGTAAGCACTGTTAAAGGTTATGCGTCTCATGAACAGGCGGCCATTCAAGCCGTTTCCGATGCCCGTGCTAAACTGGGCGGAGCCCGTACGGTAGAAGAAATGTCTCAGGCTGACGGTGAATTATCCAGCGCTTTGAGCCGTTTACTCATGATTACGGAAAACTATCCGAACTTAAAAGCGGACCAGAATTTCCGCGCTTTGCAGGATGAATTGGCAGGCACTGAAAACCGCATTGCCGTAGCACGTAAAGATTATAATGATGTAGTTAATGCATATAATGCTAAAGTACGTACATTCCCTACATCCATCTATGCGGGGATGTTAGGCTTCCAACCAAAAGCGTATTTCCAGGCAGACCAAGCGGCTCAATCCGCTCCTAAAGTGGAGTTCTAACCGTAAATCCATATACTTATTTTCATAGGATTGTGGCAACGAACTTTGTTTTGTAAAAAAAGATTGGTTAGGAGGGCTTGATGGCTTGGATAATGCGTAAAAACAGCCTTTGGAAAGTTGTCGTGATGTTGCTGCTTACCGCCATCATCGCCTTACAAGCACTGGCGGTTCACGCAGCAGATATTCCGGCTAAACCACCGGCCGGTCAATATGTGGTCGACCAGGTAAACGTACTGTCGAGCAAAGAAGTACAAACTATTAATGCCATCGGCACCATGCTTGATCGTTCTGGTAAAGGGCAACTGGCCGTTGTCGTAGTGCCTTCATTCGGTGATGTGGCTCCCGCTGATTACGCGCTAAACGTATTGCGTGGTTGGGGCGTCGGACACAGCGGCAAAGATGATGGATTCGTGCTAGCCGTGGCGATGGAAGATAAGAAAATCTTTCTCACCGTAGGTTGCGGTTTGGAAGGGGTCTTAAACGATGCTAAAATCGGGCAACTATTGGACACCTATGCCATCCCGAGTTTTCGTCAGGGGCAATTTGGACCGGGCATTGTAAGAACGGTCTGGCAAACGGCTCAAATCGTAGATCCGGATATTAGTAAACAAAGCCAAAATGTGAATCAACAGGCACAACCTGACAATACCATTGAACTGTCATGGTGGCAGGTGTTGCTCATCGGCGGAGGGATTATTTTGTTCCTCATGGTTGATGCCATTTTCTTTGGCGGGGAACTTACCCGGATGCTGCTTACCATGTTTATCTTCCGCGGCGGTGGCGGCGGAGGAGGTCGTGGGGGCTTCGGCGGCGGCAGCGGTCGCGGCGGTGGTTTTGGCGGCGGATCCGGCGGTGGCGGTGGTGCCGGCCGAGGCTGGTAAGAATTATAAAGTAGTTTTGTGAAAAGGAAAGTATCAAATAGAATACGAATAGAAAAGACGCCATATGCTTCCTTGCGATTGTTTGTGTAAGGAATATATGGCGTCCGTTAATTAGAAGGTTTAGATTATGAAGCAGATAGAATCAGAAGAATATAAAGAAATACAGAAAAAAACGACTGATGAAATTAATCGAGATGGAAGAGGGCTATTTGAAATCAATGGCTGGCTTTCTGTGGGCGATGTTAAGGAAAATTATAGAAAACGTAAGTTTGAATCATAGTGTTATTTTGCCCACTAGAGCTTAATACTCTAATGGGCAAAAATAATGGGCGAAAAAATGGGAGTGCTTCCTGTGAATAAGAAAAAAAGAGAAATATTTCAAATCACTGAACAGAATCACAAATGCTTATGATTACTGTATTTATCAGCAATTTGAAATATTCCTCTAAATTTTAAAAATAATGGAGCCGACAATAGGACTTGAACCTACGACCTACTCATTACGAATGAGCCGCTCTACCAACTGAGCTATGCCGGCATGACTACTTACTTATTTTAGCGGATTTTTGACAAAACGTCAAGAATGTTGAAGTAAAAGGTTGAAAAATTAAGCTCTATGAATTTTGAAGTCAACTAAAATATCACATTGCCATTGCATATTGTCACCTCAAAACTACGTGATACGGCTTCAAATATTCCCAAAATTAACGACTGCAACGAATATGTTAATTAGCATTTTCGTTGCAGTCATTTTTATTAATCAATATTAAATTCGACGTTCAATTCTATGTTTAATTTACATTAACGTGTATGCTTGATAGCTTACGGCTCTTTTACATCCACGATGACAAACTCGGATTTGGTGCCGGTTTTAAACTGGATGGCCCAGTCGGAAATGCCGGAGGTTACGACAAAGTTGGTGTTGTCACGTTGTTCCAAGCCATAAATACGGTCGTTTTGCCCGATACTAAACCAATTGATTAATTGCTTGAGTGGAATCATCTGACCGCCGTGGGTGTGGCCGGACAATACGAGGTCGGCACCGGCTTTGGCTTCAGCCGCGTAATCGCGCGGTTGATGGTCGAGCACGATGATATATTTGCTGTGATCGAGCGGAGCCATTAAATCGGCGATAGCTGCACGGGAGCGACCAAAATCGAATTCTTCGGACGCATCCTGACGGCCTACGATATAGAAACGGTCATCTAACAAGATGCTTTCATCTTGAAGTACGATGACACCGTTTTTTTCAAGCTCGGCTACTAAATCGTTGCCCGTGAAATCACGTGAATCCGGTCTGTAAAGGGCTTTATCGTGGTTGCCGAATACATAATCGCCGTACTGCGTGTTAACATCTTGGAGCGCTTGCGTGGCCTTAATCATTTCCGCCTTAGTGGTGCGCTCGTCTACAAAGTCACCGGCAATGACGAGCAAATCCGGTTTTGCTTTTTCAATCGTTTTTAAATGTTTGGCAAAACCGTCGGCGTCGAAGGTGGATCCTAAGTGAGAGTCCCCGATGAGAGCGATGCGCAGATTGCCCACTTTTTTATCGGTCATAACGGTGTAATCGGTTTGGGCTACATGGTGAGCCTGATACCAACCGAGTCCGAGGTATAAAACAGTAATCAGAATACCTGCGGCCGCACTCATCGAACGGGAGACGGTGACGATATCAAATTTCATGGCCAAGATGCGCAGAATTTCGGCAAGTCCCCAGAAGACTGTCAGGTGAAGTAGCACAATTATGGCATTAGTAACGGTATATGACATCCAGATTAAGGCTGTAGGCGCGATAATAATGAGGGCGCTGATGAGCCAGGTCATTAGTTTGCTGCCGTTAGCCAGCATTTCGATAAACGGCAAGCGGCCTACGCTATATATAAGAAATAATAAACTGGCGCCACCCAACAGGAACAGGCTGCCAAATAGTATTAACCACATCATTATAAGAACTCCTCTCTTTTCCAATGCGTTGTATCGGTCGAATTATATGGCCGTAAGCTTGTAAAATGGTACTATTACTCAACGCTCATAGCCTTACTGCAATTTTGAATATATCGTTTGGTAAGTTTTAGCAAGGTTTCCCGTTCGCTTTCACTTAGTTGACTCATAGCCGTTACTTCGCAATTATGAATCTTGTCCATGATTTCTTGGGCCTTCGTCATACCTTCAGCAGTTAAGTTGACAGTTTTATTGCGACGATCCGTCGGCAACTCTTCAAGCGTTACCCAACCGTCTTTTAAAAAAGCAGTCACAACGGCATTTACCGTTTGCTTTGGCAAAAGACAGCTATCGGCAATTTCTTTTTGCGTGAAATTTGGGTTTTCATAAATTGTTGTCAAAATATCGAGTGCCGTATTTGATAAGCCCATGGATTTCGCATAGGCCTCATAAGCCACATACCACTCGTTTAACAGATTGCAGTACATTGCAATTTGATCGTTTATAGTTGGTTTCATTAAACACTCCATCGACTAAAAGTATATTTATATAAAACAGATATATCTTCTATTTGAGCTTCTAATTGTAAAATTATGGTTAGTCTGAAAATCTAACAGTCCATTTATGGACTAATATATGATACATCGAATTTATTAGAAGTGTCAATATTTTTGTATGAAAAAAAGCCCACCGAAGTGGGCTTACCGGTTCTACCGGATATAGTATTAGTTATGTATATAGCGTTTTAAAACAGATTATAATAACTGTTTAGCCGATTCGGCTTTTACAACTAATACGCGTTTTAAGAATGGAAAGTCCGCATACATTTCATCGTAAATAGGACCTTCACCGATGAAGCTTGCCGTACCCTCTACACGGAAGCCGGTGCCTTGGTAGCCGTTGAAGCCTTCTACTTCACGAGCGCCCATGGTTACAATAACGCGGTCGTTCTTTTAATGTCCGCTTCGGTAGAAGTCATGCCGGCTGCAGGAATTAAGATTGTATCGTCTTTAATCTTTAAATAGGAATTCCACGTGTTGGTTACATGAGCTTCATTATCACTCCAAGTCGTAATGGAAACAACACCTTCGTGTTTTAATACTTCAAAAAATTTGTCCGGAAACATTGTGAATCCTCCTTTTTTCTTTCGTTTATTCAAAAATTTCAATGATTAATAAAATGTACTATTGAACATAAATACGTTATAATCATTATAGCATAATATCGATATAAATTGATATATGAAATGATTATATATATCAAAAATCGGTAAAATGATACATGAAGTTGATATAAGATAGCTTCAGTTTGAAGCTATGTGGGAGGTTTTATGAAGGCAATTATAGTGGGCGCGACCGGGGCTACGGGGCGCGATTTATTGGAGTTGGTATTGGCCAATCCGATGTTTGATTCCGTTGAGATTTTTGTACGGCGTAATCCGGAAATTATCCACGAAAAGTTGATTACCCATATTATAGATTTTGATAATCCGGAATTATGGGCAAAGTCTGTAACCGGCGATGTGTTATTTGCGTGTCTCGGCACGACTCGTAAGGATGCGGGCAGTCAGGAACAGCAGTGGTTGGTGGACTTTTATTATCAGATGGAGTTTGCTAAAGCCGCTAAAAAGAATGAAGTGCCACATTATGTGTTGCTATCTACGGTAATGGCGTCACCGAATTCGCACTTTTTCTATACTCGTATGAAAGGCGAGTTGGAAGAGGCTGTGAAGGGACTTCATTTTGCAAAAACAACGATTCTCAGACCACCGGCTTTGGAGCGTAAACACACGGATCGATGGACCGAGACTGTCAGTGTGGGCTTACTGAACTTTTTTAATGATAAAGGCCTTTTTGAAGATAAAAAGCCGATGCCTACGGATGTGCTGGCTAAAGCTATGATTATGTCGACGAAGATTCAAGACCGGGCCCTTGAAATTTGGGAACCGCCGATTATTTGGAATTCCGGTCTTGCTTACGATACTGTGGAATAAAGGCACAAGGTGAGACGGCATACGTTTTAATAGGGAGACTTGTGTTGTAAAATAGTTGAAGTCCTTTTCAAGTTGATATTTGTAGATATAAGGCGTACAATAGAGGTAAACGTAGTAGCTTGAATGACGTTTGTTTTAGTATTACATTTTTTTCAGGTGGAAAAGAGGTAATGTTTATGAACAAAACAGTTAGCTTTCTTTTAAAAAGCCGGACCCGATTACGGATATTAAGGATGTCAAGCAGTATGATATCGTCGTAGTGGGCGCCGGCTCGCCGGGCGTGCCTTGTGCGTTGAAGGCGGCTGGAAATTGGGCGCTAAAGTTGCCATTGTACAGAAGTTAAAATCCGCTATGGCGGGCGGTAACTTCGGAGCCGGGGTCTTATTGGATAAGAGCGATCCCTATGATGTAGCTCGTTTGGTGACGCTCTTAGAGGCGTCAGCCGATCACCGGGCGAAACGGGGCCTCATTGAAATGTGGGCCAACCATTCCGGGGAAGCAGTAAGCTGGGTGATTGAACAGGCAAAACTCGCCGGTGCTCAAGTAAAAGACATGGGCACACCGGTACATACGGCACTTTTGAAAAAACATGGCTTCAAGATTGAGTTTACTACTTGTGTGTTTGGACCGAAACCGTATAACACGGGGCAGGGCATGAAGGCTCTTTGTAAACTGGCCGAAGAACGGGGCATCGATATTTACTACGGTACGCCGGGTGAACAGCTCGTACAGGATGAAACCGGTCGTGTTATCGGCGTTATCGCTAAATCGCCGGACGGCTATATTCAATTGAACGGCTCGAAGGGCGTTGTCCTTGCCACCGGTGACTATGCAAATAATGCTGAAATGATGCATTATTACATGCCGGATATGGATAATTTGAAACGCAAACGCTTCGGTTATGACGGTGACGGTCACAAGATGATTGCCTGGGTAGGCGGTCGCATGGAAAATGTGGGACATACTAAGATGGCCCATGATATGGATGCGGGCCCGGCGTCGATGATGGATTCGCCGTATATGCGTGTTAAAATGAACGGTAAGCGCTTCTGCGACGAAGCATTGGGCATGGATCTTATGAACTGCTACTTGACGAGCAAGGAAGACGAAGGTCATTATTGCCAGATTTTTGACAGTGATTATATTGAACAGGCCAAACGACTGGGGCTTGGCTACGAAGATTTCGAGTCCATTAAAAAATGGATGCCGGAAGAAGATGTGGAACACACCGGCGTTGTACCGGGGCTCATTGCTACCTTTAAGGCTGATACCTTAGAAGAATTGGCTGCAAAATTAAAGATAAAAGACGTGCCGACATTCTTGGCATCCGTTAAACGTTATAATGAAATGGCGGCGGACGGACGCGACGTGGAATTCGGCGTGGCGAAAGAAAATCTCTGCCCGGTGCTCAAACCACCGTTTTACGGTATTCATCGTCATATTCGCTTTACCGTTTCTTGCTCCGGCATGGTAGTTAACGAACGGCTGCAAGTCGTTGACGATGACGATAAACCGATTGAAGGTCTTTACGCGGCAGGCAATTTAGCCGGTCATTTCTATGGCAGTACGGATTATCCGTTGGATGTATTCGGTCTTAACTTGGGCCACAACTACACCCAAGGTTATGTGATTGCTAAAGAAATCATGGGTGAGTTGTAAGTTGCTGAAGAATATAAGCCAAGTGGCTGTTGTTTGATTCCTAAGGAGGAATGACGTATGAAAGACAAATATGTTTGCACAGTTTGTGGTTATGTGTATGATGAAGCAGCTGAAGGCGTAGCATTTGCCGATTTGCCTGATGATTGGGAATGCCCTACTTGCGGCGTGCCAAAATCTCAGTTTGAAAAGATGTAAGAGGTTTTAAGTAGTAAATGTCTTCATGCGAGGCGTTTAGCAGTGGAAACCTTGTGTGGAGTGGATTGAAGGTGCTCTTTTGATTAGAGTGAATTGAAGTGCGGTAAAAATAAATGTTTACCGGAGAATAGCCCTTGCTCGGTTGAGCAGGGGCTATTCTGCGTTTGTAGGAAATAATTTGTATGAATTTGATTTAAAAGCTGCTACAATAATCTCAACAGGTATAATAGTTTTCAACTTTAATTGGATATTCTTTCAGTAGTTAATGTGCTGAAGTTACTGATGTGTCAATGTCTTATTAAACTTGATCTATTGGTCAACTTAGAGGGAGTTTTTTTAGGAGCTAAATCATGTTTGAAGAGCAAATTGAACGGATTCGTAAGGGGATTGAAACAGCTTTTATTAGTAAGCATGAAGTGTCGGATATTAAGTACCAACCTCAATTGGTACTTAATAATCCGACAGAGAAGTCGAAGGTAATAGCTACATTGCAACGTGAGTTATATCGTTGTGACAGCTTTAAGTTTAGCGTGGCTTTTATTACTGATAGTGGTATTGAAGGCTTGCTTGGTACTTTAAAAGATCTAGAACAAAAAGGTATTAAGGGACAAATTTTAACATCAGATTATTTATGTTTTACTGAGCCAAAGGCGTTGGCAAAGATTGCACAGCTATCTAATATTGACTTGAAAATTTATCGCACTCAAAGTGATGGTGCTGAAGGATTTCATACTAAGGGATATATTTTCTCGGATGAAGAAGTGTACCATATTATTATTGGCAGTGCTAATTTAACACAGTATGCTTTATCCGTTAACAAAGAGTGGAATACGAAGGTTGTTACTACAACTGAAGGTGCATACGCACAAACGATAGTTGGTGAATTTGATGAGATGTGGAATAGTCCGGCCAGTCAATGGTATAAGGACTGTATTGATGACTATACCAAGATATATGAGGCTAAGAAAAAGCAATTACAATTTCAGAAACAACAGACTGCTATACAAAATGCTTTAATAGCACAGGGAGCAACGTTAAAACCAAATACAATGCAGGTAGCATTTATGGATTCATTGTATAATTTATTCAAGGCGGACAAGAAAAAAGCATTGTTGATTTCGGCTACCGGTACGGGTAAAACCTACGCCTCGGCATTTGGTATACAACGATTACGACCTAAACGGATTCTATTTATTGTCCATCGCGAACAAATCTTAAAGCAAGCCATGGATACGTATAAGAAGGTCTTTGGTAATAATCGTAATATGGGGATTTTATCGGGCAACTCAAATAATGCAACTGTAAAGAATTGTGACTTTATTTTTGCGACGATTCAAACTATATCAAAGGATACAACATTAAACAGTTTTTCAAAAAAGGCCTTTGATGTGGTAATCTTTGATGAAGCACATAGAACTGGTGGGGCGACGTATCAGAAGGTTATGAACTATTTTAAGCCTAACTTTTTTGTATTTAGGGATGACTGCTACGCCCGAACGGTCGGATAACTTTAATGTTTATGAGTTATTTGATTATAATATTGCTTATGAAATACGTTTGCAACATGTATTAGAAGATAGACTTTTATGCCCGTTCCATTATTTTGGCATTGCTGATTTAAAAATTGATGATGAAAGTGTAAAGATTCAAGACTTTAGTCGACTCGTAAGCAACGATCGTGTAGAATACGTAATGGACTATGCTAAATATTATGGCCATAGTGGCGACAGAATTAAAGGCCTCATATTTTGCTCAACTGTAAAAGAGGCTGAGAAATTATCAGAGGCATTTAATAAAAAAGGTTGGCGTACATTGGCTTTGTCTGGGGCTAATACGCAGCAAGAACGAGAAGATGCTATTAAACGTCTTTGCGATGACACTGTGCCTGAATCTGAACGACTAGATTATATTTTGACGGTTGATATTTTTAACGAAGGTGTTGATATTCCTGATATTAATCAAGTTATAATGCTTCGTCCAACGGAGTCGCCGATTATATTTGTGCAACAATTAGGTCGTGGTTTGCGTAAGGCGAACAATAAAGAATATGTGGTAGTGCTAGATTTTATCGGCAACTACAATAATAACTTTATGATTCCGGTAGCGTTGTCTGGCGACCGTACTTATAATAAAGACAATATGCGCCGTTATGTAAGCGAGGGAACGAGTGAGATTCCGGGTTGCTCTACTATTCACTTTGATGCAGTTACGAAGGACCGAATTTATAAGGCTATTGATAAGGCTAAACTTAATGCAGTCAAATTTTTAAAAGATGAATATATTAAATTAAAAATAAATTGGGAAAAATTCCGGCGCTTGAAGATTTTGATAAATTTGGTGCTATAGATGTGTTCATGATCATTAATTATTCTGGGTCATATCATGATTTTTTAAAAAATATGAGCCTGAGTATACAGTTGCTTTTAATGCTGATGAAGAGGCGTTTATAAAAATTTTATCTCAGAAATATATGCCGGGTAAGCGTATTCATGAGTTATTGCTCTTGGAAACAATTGTTAATAGTGATGCTATTAAATGGAGCGATTTTGTAAATAAACTTGAGACAATGTATAATTTAGAGAATTCCAAGTCTTTGCATGATAGTGTATTCAATGTGTTATCCGGCGACTTTTATACTGGTTTTGCGGTTAAGCTTTATAAAGACCATCCGTTTATTATTGAAAATAATGGCGTAATAGAGAAATCGCCGATATTTGCAAAGGCAATTGATAAAGAGGAATTTGCCAATGTTATTGAAAAACATATCGAGTATGGTATTCATAATTACAAAAAAAGTATGGAAAACTATTCAAAAAAAGACCGTTCCAGTTATATGCTAAATATACCTATGAAGATGTGTGCCGCTTACTAGAATGGCCAGAGAAGATTGTTGAAAAAAATATGGGTGGATATGTATACAATGTACTTACTAATACGATGCCGGTGTTTATAAATTATGTAAAAGAAAATATATCTCATAGCCTTGCGTATGAGGACCGCTTTGTACATCGAAGCCATTTAATAGGTCTTTCTAGAGTAAATCGGACTGAATCATCGCAAGAGGTTATCCGTTTAGCAAATAAAAATGAAGATAATATTATAATTGCTCTATTTGTGCGTAAAAATAAGGATGATAACAAGTCTAAAAAATCTAAGAAGTCTAAGAAGTCTAAACAGTCTAAAGAGTTTTATTACTTGGGAACAATGCAATCAAATGGAGAAACTAAGGCGATTAAGAGACCAACTAATAATACGGTAAAGGCTGAAAAAGGAAAAGCTAAGGTCCAAAGTAATAAGCTTGTGAATGCGGTTGAAATTCATTATATTTTGGACCAACCAGTGCGTGAAGATATTTATGACTATATTACAACTGTGGATATAGACGTAGAATAGGAGATAAAATGAAGCAAATTGAAGTAGTCGCAGCAATTATCCGACATGATGATACGTTTTTGGCGACTCAACGTGGATACGGTGAATTTAAAGATGGTTGGGAATTTCCCGGTGGTAAAATAGAGCCCGGTGAAGAGCCTAAGGAAGCGTTGAAACGTGAGATTAAAGAGGAATTAGCTGTCGATATTGAAATTCAAAACTTTCTGTGTACGGTGAAATATCAGTACGATACATTCCATCTTACGATGCATTGCTATATTTGTGAGCTAGTGGACTCTAAAATTACTTTGTTGGAACATGAGGCGGCTAAGTGGTTAACAATTGATGCGTTAGATAGTGTTGATTGGCTACCGGCAGATATTGAGGTCGTTGAAAAACTAAAAGTTTGGGCTAAATAATTAGTTGTGCTGTAATAAGAGGTGAGGATTTATTCCTTGCCTCTTTTTGCTTTAGTTTTATCTAGAGTCGTTTTACTTTAATAGTAGTTGACTCGCACCAATAGTGGATTCTTGACTATTGGTGTATTTTAATTTACTTATCGTAGTTAAACTTATATAATAAAGATCAAAACGCAATAGACGTTGCAGTATTTTAGTAGATTTAATTTGTGATACATAAGGAGGCAATTGGAACGATGAAACCTTTTTTAAAATGGGCTGGCGGCAAAAATCAGTTGCTCCCTTACATAGAGGCGTATTATCCATTTGAAGATAAAAATATAAATAAATATGCGGAACCTTTTATTGGCGGCGGTGCTGTTTTATTTGATATATTGAGTAAATATGATTTAGATGATGTTTATATCAGTGATGTAAATAAAAGTTTAATAAATACATATAAAAGCATTCAGCAGAATGTTGGTGATGTTATAGCACAATTAGAAGCTTATCAAGAAAAGTTTTGGCCTATGGAACAAGAGGGCAGAAAAGTGCTTTTTTATAAAAATAGGGATAGATATAATGAGCTGCTAAGTTTAAAATTTCTGGAAAATATTAATACAGCTCCTTTGACGGATAAACATATTGAGTTGGCTTCGCTCTTTATTTTCCTGAATCGTACCTGCTTTAATGGCTTATATCGGGTTAAGTCGCAATGGTTTTTATAACGTACCTATGGGGGCGGTATAAGCGACCATTAATTTGTGATGCAGAAAACCTTGTCGAGGTTGCTAAAGCTTTAGCTAAAGTGCACATTGTTTGTGATACTTATAAAGCTGTAGATGATTTTGCAGATAAGCAGACTTTTGTCTATATTGATCCGCCGTATCGCCCTCTCTCGGAAACAGCTAATTTTACGTCATACAGCGAATATGAATTTAATGATGATTCACAACGAGAGTTAGCGGAATTCGCACATCATTTAGATGGTAAGGGAGTTCGTGTGTTATTAAGTAATTCTGATCCCAAAAATACGAATCCGGACGATGAGTTTTTTGACGAAATCTATAGTGGATTTAAAATCGAAAGAATTTTTGCTAACCGAGCTATAAATAGCAAGGGCTCAAAACGTGGTAAGATTACCGAATTGTTGATTAGTAATTAATAATTTTGAAAGCAAAATTAAATTTAGGGGCATTCATTAATAGCTATTTGCTGTTAATTTATTTTAGGTATTTATTGTATTAGGAATAGTGTATAGGGAGGATAGTATCATGAAACGTGATTTTATTAATTGGCTAGCAGAATTTAAGGACAGTATTGCTAATTATCAGTACTACATAAATTTTGAAAAAATATATGGTAATATTGATAAAATTAGGATTGAACTAAATATTTTAAACTCTCTAATTGGCTCAAAAAATATCGAGTCTGAGTTTGAAGGTCTAGTAGCTAAATACCCGGAAGTTCTCAAATGCATCCCACTTCTATTGGCTGTTAGAGCAAACGAAATCTATGCAATAGATGATGATGGGGAGTTTTTATTCAATTTTAAAAAGATGAACTACTCAGCTGATGCGTATAAAATGTTCATGAGAAAAACAGGCTTGTTTGATTTAATGGCTAATCATATTATCAGTAATCTCATTGATTATGCAACCGGCGTAGAAACCGGCTTAGACTCAAACGGACGTAAAAATCGTGGTGGTCATTTGATGGAGGATTTAGTAGAATCATATATTAAAAAAGCTGGTTTTGAGCGTAATGTAAGCTACTTCAAGGAAATGTATATTCGTGATATCACTCGAAATTGGGGAATTGATTTATCTGCGATTTCTGATAGAGGGCGCAGTGAAAAACGATTTGATTTTGTTATAAAGACCGAGGCTATGGTATATGGTATTGAAACTAATTTCTATGCCGGTGGTGGTAGTAAGTTGAATGAAACAGCTCGTAGCTATAAGACATTGGCGATGGAGTCGAATACGATTGATGGATTTTCTTTTGTTTGGTTTACTGATGGTAAAGGCTGGAACAGTGCCAGACATAATTTAGAAGAAACTTTTGACATAATGGACCATATTTATAATATAAAAGATTTGGAAAATGATATTATTTCAAAAGTTATAAAATGAGGAAGTGTATTTGTAAGTTATGGCTGTAAAGAAAATTAAAAAATGGGAACCTGAAGATTTTGAATTGGAGATGACAACTCATTGGTCTTTTCCAAAAAGGGGGGATTGGGCTACCCATGATGCGAAGTGGCGTGGCAATTGGTCACCATATATTCCGAGAAATATTTTGTTGAGATACTCTCAACCCGGTGATTTAGTATTGGATCAATTTGCCGGTGGGGGCACAACTTTAGTTGAAGCTAAGTTATTAAATCGTAATATTATTGGGGTTGATTGTAATGATGTAGCGTTAGCACGTTGTGAGAAAAAATAGATTTTGAACATGATGGCGCTGATGGTACAGTTGTGGTGCGTAAAGGCGATGCCAGAAATCTTGATTTTGTTGCGGATGAAAGTATTGATTTGATTTGTACGCATCCTCCATACGCTAATATTATTAAGTATAGTGATGGTATTCCGGAAGATTTATCACAACTTAAAATTAAAGACTTTTTAGAAGCAATGAAACCGGTTGTCAATGAATGTTACCGCGTTTTAAAGAAAGATAAGTTTTGTGCAATCCTCATGGGAGATACGCGACAAAAAGGCTGTATGCAGCCTATGTCGTTTGACGTTATGAAAATATTCCAAGACGCCGGCTTTACTTTAAAAGAATTAATCATTAAAGAGCAACATAATTGTAGGGCGACGGGGTATTGGAAAACAAATAGTGTAAAATATAATTTCTTATTGATTGCCCATGAATATTTGTTCGTATTTAGAAAATAATAGGTAGACCTTAGAGCCCCCTCGAAATTGTCGAGAGGGCTCTCTTTTGTTATACTTATATTGGTTTAAATTGATATACATAATCAATAAATATATTTAAAGATTCAATCTAAAGGAGTATTTCATGTCTGCCACGACTTCACTATATATGCGACTTAAAAGCTTTGCCGACGGGGCGATAGATCTACTATCAGCCCTGTTTTTACCAATTATTGCCTTACTGGTATCGACTGGTATTTTAAAAGGTATCTTCATTCTTCTCACTGTAAATCACTTGGTACCGGAAGGTTCGAGTACGTATGTAATCTTGAACGCTATGAGCGATGCGTTCTTCTACTTTATACCGGTTTTTCTTGCTTACACGGCGGCGAAGCGGTTTAATACAGATCCCTTTACGGCCATGTTACTGGCGTGTGTGTTGGTGTATCCGGATGTGACACAGCTCATGAAAGCACCCGGAGCGGGCGGTATGGAGTCGGTAGAAGCATTGGTGCAAAGCTTGGCGGCGACTATGGGACAATCCGGCGATGGTAGTGCCGTGGCAACGATGTTCGGTCATGTAGGTGGTGCCGGTGGTTGGCAAGGTCCTGATTTATTTGGCTGGCCCATGGGGCAGGTTATGTATCCCTCGTCGGTGATTCCAATTTTATTGGCCGTATATTGTTTGCAATATGTAGAAAAGTTGGGTAAAAAGATTTTCCCTGAAGCGGTGCGCGGGTTATTTACGCCACCCCTTTGTATTATCGTGATGACACCGTTTACCTTAGTTATTTTAGGACCTATCGGTACCTGGCTTGGTGCTTTATTGGGCGGCGGTTATGAATTAGTTTACGGCCTCAGTCCGTTGATAGCCGGCCTTATTGTGGGCACGGTGCAACCGTTTATCGGCATGTTGGGGGCTCCAATGGGGCTTTTTCCCGATTGCTATTAACAATGTGGCCGTATACGGTTTTGATACCTTAATGCCTTTATTCGGTACGGCCATGTTCGCTCAGGCGGGCGCTGCCCTGGCGGTAGCGGTGCGCAGTAAAAATAAGGTATTTAAGACGGAAGCCTTTTCCGCGGGGCTTATTGCTTTGCTCGGGGTTACGGAACCGGCTGTATTCGGGGTTACTTTGCGTTTGAAACGACCTATGGTTTGTGCCTGTGTGGCCGGTGGTTTAGGCGGTGCCTTGGCAGGCTTTTTCAAAGTAAGTGCCCCTTCCTTTGCCATTCCGGCGGTTACTACGTTACCGGTATTCATGGGACCATCTTTTATGTGGTATTTGACAGCTTTAGGGATTGCCTTTGGGCTGAGTTTTGTGCTGACTTTGATAGTTGGATTTAAAGATATTAAGTATTCAGAGGTAACGATGATAGAGGAATAAATGAAAGTTAATTTTAATATTCAATTAGTGTAGTAAGTATCTGGTTTTATCATTACTTTTACCCACACTTTTTGTCCACCCTGAAGTAAGCATTTGAATTTAACGATATTTGCTCTAATAAAAAAGACTTATCTCGAAGCTGTAAGCAACTTAGTGATTAAGCATTATTGCAAACAGCGGAGATAAGTCTTTTTCTTTATTTAAGTTTTTGGGCTCAGGGCTTAAAGCGAAATCTTTTCAGATTTTTCACAATAATCCTCGTATTAATACCAAATGTAACGAATCAATACGATGATGGCCAACGGATACATAATCCAGTGAACTTCTTTGGTACGGCCGGCAACGATTTTAAGAAGTGGGTACATGATAAGACCGGCGGATACGCCGTTAGCGATGCTGTAAGTGAACGGCATCAAAGCGATTACCATGAAAGCCGGGAAGGCTTCGGTCCAATCGGAGAAATCGATGTCGCGAATCGGTTCCATCATCAAGGCACCCACTAAGATTAAGATTGGAGCTGTTGCACAGTTTGGCACGAGGGTGATTAACGGTGCAAAGAGTAATGCCAAGAGGAACAAGATACCGCAAGTAACGGCGGTTAAACCGGTACGACCACCGGCGCCGACACCGGCCGCACTTTCTACGAAAGCGGTAATGGTGCTGGCCCCTAAAAGGGCACCGAAGCTTACGCCGACGGCATCGACGGTCATGGCTTTGCCAAGTCCCGGGAATTTACCTTCTTTAGGATTAGCGATGCCTGCTTTAGTGGCTGTTCCGATTAAGGTACCCATGGAGTCGAATAATTCAACGAAGGTGAAAGAGAAGATAATGGTTACGAGACCCATGCTCATGGCGCTGCCGATATCTAATTGGAAGAAAGCGGCTTTGCTGAAATCAGGCACTGCGATAATGGAGAAGTTGTCAGGTAATTGGGCATTACCGGTTGCATACGCCAAGATGCTGGTAACAACGGCGCCGATAATGAAGGAGCCTTGTACGTTGCGGGCCATCAAGAGGGCTGTAAAAACGAGACCGAAGAGGGCCAAAGCTACTTGCGGATCCATGAGGTTACCTAAGGTAAGGATGGTTTCCGAAGAACCCGGTGTGGAATGGCCTTTGGTGGCAATCACTTGGGCCAAGCTGTCCGGGGACAAGGATAAGGTAATGGCCATGAGACCGGATAATTTCAAACCGATAATGGTGATGAAAAGACCGATACCGACGGTAATGGCAATTTTCATAGACGCCGGAATGCCTTCAACAATGTGTTGACGCACCGTAGTGAGGGTCAAAATGAGGAAAACAATACCGGAAATAAATACGGCCCCCAATGCGGTTTGCCAAGCGACGCCCATACCGAGTACGACGGTAAAGGTATAAAAGGCGAGCAGGCCTACGCCCGGTGCCAAGCAAATCGGATAGTTAACGAGGAGCCACATGGGAATCGTTACGATACCGCCGCCTAATGCAGTGGCGATGAGGACCGCGTCTTTATCCATGCCGGCGATGCTGAGTAGATTCGGCGCCAAGAAAAGAATATACGCCATGGTGATAAAGGTGGTTAAACCGGCGATAATTTCACCTTTCACCGTTGTATTACGCTCGCTGAGCGCAAACAGTTTTTCTAACATATGTGACCTCCTATATGTTTTAGAATTATAAATTCACCCCTATTGTATCATGGTAAATCAGAAAAGTAGAGAGGTAAATAGAGAAAATTCACAAAGTAAATAGACGTAATTAGCAAGATAAATAGCGATAATTAGCAAGGTAATTCAAAAAAGTAGGAAGTAAATCAAAGAAATGTGGCGAGGAATTTTAATTCCCCTCTTTGATAGGGGATAAATCTTGTGATATAATGAATTTAGTAATTCCTACTGTGAAAGAGGTATATGAACTATGAAAATTTCAACTAAGGGTCGTTATGCTTTACGCGTATTAGTTGACCTTGCAGAACATGGTACTAAGAAGAACGTGTCTATCCGCGAAATTGCGGAACGTCAGCGTATTTCCGATAAATATTTAGAAGGCATTGTAGCACGCTTGAGCGCGGCCGGTTATGTAAAGAGTGTACGTGGTAAATACGGCGGTTATCGCTTGTCGATGGAGCCGAAAGATTACACGGTTTATGATATTTTGCGCGCTGCGGAAGATTCTATTGCTCTCGTAGCTTGCTTGGAAGATGAAGTAAACCAATGTCCACGCAGCAAGACTTGTATGACCTTGCCTTTATGGGAACATATGCAGGCTCAATTCAAAGAATATATGGAAAAGTTAACGTTGCAGGATGTGTTGGACAAAAAGTTTGATGTATCTGATGATTCAGAAGATGATGAAGAGGCTCACTCGGCCGAAGGCAAAACTGCCGATGAGACAGCCACTGACGACACTTCCGCTGACGTAACCGGTAAGAGTACACCGGCCTAATTGAAGACAATGGTAACGGACGGTACTGTAGTAAAAAGTAAATAGCGATACGGTATATCAAAAGAACGTTTGAAGTTATAAAACACCTTTGAGTGGTACAATCTGCATTTACTTTTTATGGTAAAAGTGCGGGCTGATGCTAAAAGGTGTTTTCTTTTTGACACAGCCGGATGTATGGGGGCGAAGCACTAGACGTTTGGAAGATGAGCAGGTTACTCTCTTCAGCCGAGGCACTCACCTTGACAGGGGTTGTCGCATTGTATAGAATTATATTGTGAACTAATTAATTGAGATAAGGAGAAAAACCTTGATAGATACAAATATAGAGGAACTGGCTCTAAAGAATCAGTTGTGTTTTCCCTTGTACGCCTGTGCGAAGGAGATTGTAAGAGCTTATCAGCCGTTATTGGAACCTTTAAATTTAACATATACGCAATATATTGTGATGATGGTTTTGTGGGAACACAGCCATTTGAATGTAAAGTCCCTGGGCGAGTATTTATATCTCGATTCGGGAACGCTTACGCCATTACTGCGTAAAATGGAAACTAAAGGCTTTTTAACACGGACGCGCTCCAAAGAAGATGAACGAACCGTCATTATTTCCATTACGGATGAAGGCCGCGAATTGCAACAGCGGGTAGCCCATGTGCCGAAGGCGATGGCGCAGGTGGTAAATCTGACGGATGAAGAATTCACTACCATGTATAAACTGTTGTACAAATTGATTGCGCAGCTAACCGGACGGGAACAAAAAGTATAATTGTAGCTATTTAGTGTGAGCTCCTTGAGTATGATCAAGGAGCTTTGCTTTGTTTGAATTAAAATTATAAGTATATGACAACAAATGTTGCCTTAAAATTGTGAAATGAATGGCCGAAGGGCAAGTTTTGAAGAAAGAAGGAATCATATGGCAGATGCGAGAGGCGGAATGCGCAACGTATGGCTGTTAACCGGCTGTATGACGGGTTTATCCATATGTTACACGATGTTGATACCGTTTTTGCCGGTATATTTATTAGAATTAGGTGTAGGTCACGATAGCGTCGCTATTTGGTCCGGCGTTGTCTTTTCCATTACGTTTTTTGTAGCCGGCGTCATGGCTCCGATTTGGGGGCGTATGGCGGATACGAAGGGCAAAAAACTCATGGCCATTCGTGCCGGTATTTTGATCGGTATTTCTTATATTTTAACGGGTTTCGTACAAGATGCGTGGCAATTGTTTGCGACACGTGCTTTGATGGGCTTTGCCAACGGCTTTATGCCGGCGGCGATGACCATGGTATCCCTCAGTGTGCCGAAAGAAAAAACCGGTACGGCGCTGGGGATTTTTCAGACCGGTTTAATTGTAGGTAACGTTATCGGGCCGCTTCTCGGCGGTTTGATTGAAGCGGTTGTGGGCATGAGGCCGGTATTTTTCATTGCCGGTGGCGTTTTATTCGTGGCCAGTGCGGTGGTATTCTTCTTTGTAAAAGAACCGCATATGGGCGATGCGCAGCCGGTTGAAACGACTTCGTTCCGAGAAGATTGGAATTTTGTTAAAGGTCGCAAAGTATTGACGGATTTACTATGGTTGTATTTCATTATGCAGGCCGCTATCTTAATGCTGCAGCCTATTTTGGCGCTCTATGTAGGGCAGTTGCAAGGCACGATGGAAGGGGCCGCTCTCTTGGCCGGTACAATCTTGAGTGTCGGCGGTTTGGCCGGTGCGGTAACAACCAATATTTGGGCCGCTTTCGGGCAGCGCAAGGGCTATTTTAAAGCCGTATTTTATGCCCTTTGCGGTACCGGTATATTCTTGTTTTTACAAAGTATGCCGTTTGGCATTACCTGGTTCGGCAGCTTGCAGATTTTGGTAGGCTGTTTCATCGTAGGGGTCAACCCGTTGTTGAGTGCGGCCTTAGCTCATTATACAGAACCGGCATTTCGCGGTCGCGTATTCGGTATGGCCACGACGGCCAACCAGTTCGGTTGCATGGTGGGGCCGCTCTTTGCGAGTGGTGTAACCACCTTCTTTGGGATTCAGTATGTATTCTTGGTAACCGGCGTGCTTTTGATGTTCGTAGCATATCAAGTGTATCAACGCCGTGTTAAAGCGGCTGATGCCTTCTAATATATATTTAGACTTTTAATATTTTCGATTTAATGGTATAGTGTTATCAATATGGTGTAATATGATGTTAAATCAGAGCATTATATGAGATGAAATGAGAGATAAAAGAGAGTTAAAAGAGAAAGTGAGGTCAATTTATGGCTATTCAAAGTGTTTATGCAGATAAACGAACAATCTATGTGGCAGGTGGCTGCTTCTGGGGTGTAGAAGCGTATTTTAAACGTGTAGCCGGCATTTTGGGGACTGCCGTAGGTTATGCGAACGGTAAAACGGAAAACCCGACGTATGAAGAGGTATGTCATAATGATACGGGCCATGCGGAAACGGTGCGCCTCGAGTATGATCGCCACATTATTTCCTTGGAAGAAATTCTACTGCATTTGCTCAGAATTATCGATCCTTATTCTGTGAATAAGCAAGGCGGCGATGTAGGCACTCAGTACCGAACCGGCGTTTATTATACCGATGAAGCGGATAAAGCCCGTGTTGAACGCCTTTTTAAGGCCGTTGATCCGTACGGTAAATTTGCCGTAGAAGTATTGCCGTTGGAACAATTCTTTGATGCGGAACTCTATCATCAGGACTATTTAGATAAAAATCCGAACGGCTATTGCCATGTGGCTTTATATAAAGCGAACGAACCATTGGTGGATTTACCGGCTTATGTGAAAGAAGATAAGGACGCCTTAAGAGCTCGTATCGGTGATGATGCGTACGCCATTACCCAGGAAAGTGCAACGGAACACCCGTTTACCGGTGAATATGACGACTTTTTTGAAAAAGGCATTTATGTGGATATTGTAACGGGGGAACCGCTTTTTATATCCGCGGCTAAATTTAACTCCGGTTGCGGTTGGCCGGCATTCTCGCGACCTATTACGGCAAATTCGGTTGTATATAAAGAGGATCTTTCGATTCCGGGCCGTCCTCGTGTAGAGGTGCGCAGTGCCCATGGCGATTCCCATTTAGGCCATGTTTTCACAGATGGCAAAGAAGATTTGGGTGGTCTTCGTTATTGTATCAACAGTAAGTCCTTGCGTTTTATTAAGGCTGAAGATATGGTCAAAGAAGGCTATGGCGCTTGGTTGCCGTTATTGGATGAAGAAGTATAAAATGTAATACGAAATAAGGTTTTGGGTCGTAATCCGCGGCTTATAGGACAAAAAGTGTGTGTGGCTTTTTTAAATTAATCCCAATAAATTGGAAATTCCGTGGACATATGGAACTCATTCCAAACAATGGCATCCCCCCATTGCGGCAAGATATTATCCACACGGTTATTCCGCATTATCCTACGGTAAGTAGCAGCGATTGTTTTATCTGTAGGCATACATTTTAATATTTCAGCAACAGGAAGCGGTCTAGGTGAGTGCTCGTAACACCACCAATAGACCGCTTTTAATCGTCTTTCTAAGGATAACCCTCTGTGATCTCGTAACATCCCCCTAAGTTGCGCATTAACGCCTCCTTCCAGTCGATTGTTCGTTGTAGGTACGGTAATATCTACAAACGTCAGGTAGGTAAATAGAGTGTCATCTCTAATTAATCGTAAAAGTCCTGCCTCAGCTTTTAAGAGGCGTTCATGAGTAGCCCTTTTATTCCCATTTTCGTCGACTGTCATTTCCCGTAAGAAGTCATCAAATTCTTCTCTCCAAGCTAATAATCCATCAATCCAAGTATAAGCATCATCTATCGATTGAATCTTAAATAAACGCTTTGCCAGTTCATATAAAGCCTTGCCGGCTATTGTTTTTGGTGCAGAAGTTGTATACCTTCTTACTTGCGCAAAAACGTGAAATAAACAACGTTGATGGTTACTTGTCGGCCACCTCTTTGCCAAGGCCTTAGCAAATCCGGATCCGCCATCTGAGATAACAACACGCGGAGGAGCAATACGGTCCATTAATGCTTGCCAAGCTCTAGAGTTCTCATATCTACATACATACCAGCCTAACACATGGTCCTTACTACAACAAATAAGTACACAGAGCTTACGCGTTAGGTATATGCCGTCAAAGTAAAGCACATCATATACTTCCTCAATCTTTGGTGGAAGGCACCATATGG
>ENA-OQJN01000275-OQJN01000275.1-human-gut-metagenome-genome-assembly--contig:-NODE-275-length-24093-cov-2.963782_pt1 | contig 24093 bp, 15 predicted proteins | sample MGYA00242610_ERZ504777 | MGnify/ENA primary metagenome ERZ504777 (study PRJEB26092, sample SAMD00036350) | human gut metagenome | host: Homo sapiens | study: EMG produced TPA metagenomics assembly of... | reverse complement strand
CCAGTTCATTCGTACGCCAAAGACGGGCATAAGAAGCATTTGTCGGGTGATTAACAGATAATATATGACTAGACTTATTAAAAACCGCACTCTCATCCGGAGACAGAATCACAAACTCTTTTCCAACCACTGTTCGTACACTGCCTTCAAACAAGGTCGTAACCACCTCGTCATCTTCCTCATACGCCTTCACATTAAAAGCTGTGCCTAGCGCCTCGACTTCCATATCCCCCGCATTTACCAAGAAACGGCGCAATGTATCTTTCGAAACTTCAAAATAAGCCTCACCAGATAAAGAAACTGATCTTTCTTTCACGCCATAATCACTCTTATAATTAAGTTTAGTATGCGAATTTAACCATACTTTCGTCCCATCAGGCAGAACCACGCTAGCACGTTGCCCATTATCTGCTGACACCACATAATCCAATGGATCGGATAATGGAACCTGTCTCATATAATACCAATGTGAACCAATTCCAAGGCTTATACATACGAATGCCACCGCCGCATAAGAAAGCCACTTCCATAAGGTATGCGGTTTCTTCTTTATCTCCAAAGTTTTCTTCTCTTGTCTTATCCGCTTTTTAATCTCACAGAACATCTGTCCTTGTAGCTTAGGAGGAAGCTTTTTCCCGGAAGATTCTTCCCATCTAGACATATAAAAAGCCATGATCTCTTCCTTATGATCGGAATCGCTAAACCACGCCAAAAGAGTTCGCTCTTCTTCCGGTGAAGTCTTACCACTCATAAAGCGATCCAATAATTCGATATGTGTATACGTTTTTCTCATCGTGTAATAAGTATATCCCGAAGAAGAGCTTTACCCTTACACAAAAAAATCGAGAGATCCATGATTTAACACAAATTAATATCATACTTATTTTCCGCCTTCATAAGTAAACGGTCGATGTTCCTTTCCGCATGTACGGTTACGAAAAGGATTTTCAATAGAGTAAATGTTTTTCACTACCAAACCGACATAACCTTTGACTGATCAAAACAATACAGATGATAATCATCATCCCAGCCCAAGGCTATTAGTTCTTTATCATCGTTTGTCACGCAAATATTGAATAGTCTTATATCCGTAATCAATCGACAAATACATTTTCCACTCCAATCATATACATACGTATATCCGATAAAACTATCTACCCCTACAAACCACAAGATATTTAATGCTTATTAACTATAAAAAGAGTGTTATAAGGCAAAGAAAGCCATCAGAAGAAAGTCGATCTCGCAAAAAACGCAAAGCCCTACTCAACTGTGTCTCCACAGTCTTTTCAGAGATAGAGAGGCGTTCCGCTATTTCTTTATAGGATAAATGCTCATGACGGCTCAAACGAAATATCTCCCGACGGGACAACGGCAATTCTTCTATCAAGCTATTAATATATTCCCGTAAAGACTCCGCATCAATTCGCTCTTCCATAAGCGAATCAACATCTGATAGCTGTCGTTGTAGGCTTTCCGTCAGTTTCTCGGAGAGTAGCCGATTCTCTGTCTCTTTATAAACTAAGTTACGGGCGATGGTGAATAGATAGGCGTCAAAGTTTTGCTCCACATCTATCGTCTCATGCTTCTCCCAAATCTTAAGAAAAACGTTTTGGGTCAAGTCCTCTGCCATAGATTTTTCATATAGTAATGAGTAAATAAAATGATATACATGCTCATTATATTTCCAGAATAGAGTCTCAAAAGCCTTTTCATCTCCATTCTTCAGATCTATAAGCAAATGTCCATCCACTTTCATATTACATATATATTACATATCCACGCCATACAAATCTTATCTCCTTTCTGCATATTTGCAGTTTTCATATACATGAGTTCTGATGAAACTATGTCGGTTAGTGTAGATGATATGAATGATAAGATAAAGATAATCAGCGGATAACTAAATAGTAAAATTACCGATGGCAGTGGAGAACTAAAGAAAAAACGAACTAGATGGTTGTTATTTAGATATTTATATTATAAACAAGACATGGTCTCATCAGAACCAAGTACAAGGTTACTAATAAATATCCAAATATAAACAAGCATCATTACATATCGCAAATATACAAAAAAATGTAAATACAGTATGAGTATCCTTGAAATCTAGTTAAATTCTACTTGAGGACAAAGAATGTCCTCACTAATTATCCGCTTCGCAAATGATATATTGATAAAGGTCGGAATGTCCGGTTTTATCGATTATCTTATGCTTTTCGAGTTGGAATTTCAGTTGGGCCAAACCAAGAGCGCCAAAGCCGGGAAGGTCTAATAAAGAGTCGAGTCCGTTTTTGAGGGCGTAACGTAGAATATCTTCTATGGTTTCTATTTTCAAGGTTGTAAGGCATTTACGGATATAGGGCGCTAAGGTGAGACGGGTAATGGGTTGGCATATCCGTTTCGCGGCATTTAAGGGAACGGGGGTAAGTGATCGGGGAGATTCGATACATAGACCGTTTTGGAGCGCCTTTTTATATAATCTTCTCAATTCGTATTCCATGTTCCTGTTCTCTATCCACAGACGTTCTATCTCAAGGTCTTGGTTCGTGATTGTTTTCTTGTATTCGGTCAGGAAGCCCATGTTTTCTTGCAAGCGGAGCGATATGACCTTATATCGGCGACAGATTCCGTCGTAGGATATACCACAACGTTTGGCTACGTCTTCTATCTTGGCTCCGGAAGTTATTTCCATAAAGATAAGTCGGTCTTTCTTGTCGTGTATGAATGTTGATAGTTCGGCGATAATGAGTTTAAGTAGGGGAGAGATGTTTTTAAGGGATCGCAGGCAGAAAAGGTAATCATCGAATTGGGAGATGATCTCGTTTATCTCTTCTTCCTTGTCTTGGATGATAAGTTGCAGGTATAGCTTTTGTATTCCCATACGCTCGATATGGGAAATAAATTCACGTAAATTGGTCAGATCGACTAGGCGAACACCTTGCTTCACGACGTAAGATGTTATTTTTTAGATATCGCCCATTGCTGGATTTCTTCAGATGGAAAGCCGGTGATACGAGCGGCTTCTTCAATAGTAATAAACTCAGGCATAACTATTTGATTAAAGTAAAACTTATACTATTTATCTTTAAAAAGGGCGTTATTTGGCGTTATATTGAAGAGCTGGCCTTTCATTATAAAATAAAGAAAGGGCGATTGGCTGAACATTACGTTGACAAAGGTTCCGCTAAAAACCCACATTAGAGTAAAGTCAGCCGCACCGCCCCCCTTTATCTATATACAATAATCTTATCCATACTTTAACAGCATAGATAACACGTATATTCGGTAAAGGGTTGCGGGGCCTTCTTTGCGCTTCTCTAAAGTTGAAAAATTTAGCGGATTCTGTCAACTCGCACAAATATCGCACGCAACACAAGGCTTCTAACTTAAAAGCCTTTTATTGTCGCAAATATACGTATTTAAAAATATTTTAGTCTATAATAATCCATACGTTTTCTATTTTATCATTGTTTTACTACCAACAAAGAAAGAATAAGTAGATAAAAACCTATGCTTTTACCTTTTGCTTTTCTGTCTTAATTACTAGCTAGGCAAATATATGATATATTCTTTAATTATAATTGATTATTAAGGAAAAAATCAAGATGGCAATCCATCAAACAGTACGAAGACTACTACCCTAAAGTTTATGGAATGACCTTACAAAACACTTTTATAGTGCAAAAAAGATTAGGTACATTGCCAAATGGCTTTTTTAGGTAGAAAGTTACCAGTTAACTAACATTTCAAAGTAAGTTAGCTTCAACGACAAAGTAAGCTAACTTAAATGACCAAGTAAGTTAACTTCATAAATCCGGGGTGAAATCCGCAAACGACATACAACACGCATCTACACTCCCAACACTATATAACCGCTATGGATATTTGAAGTATTGATAATAGGCGGTTTACTTCTGTTATCCATAACTCCAACCTTATCAGTCAACAAGCCTTTCATTAAAAGATAAGCACATCATAATGGCACGACTGTGCCATCCTAGTGGCACACCATTGCCATAAGGAAGGCACAGCTATGCCACGCCAATGGCACTGCCGTGCCACGATATGGGAAATGATTGGCACTGCGGAAGTCTGTTAACTAGACAGTTAAGGATGGATAAATAATTATTCCCCTAACTTATCAAGCAACTCATACGACGGAACGAAGAAAAGAGTTCCCGTTATCGGCGTGCTGAAGTCCAGCAGACGATCCGTATTGCCTACGGGATCACCGACGAACATATTCTCCAGCATTCGTCGGGTGGTGCTGAACGTGCTGGCATAGGCGATAAAATAGGTACCGTATTCACCTTTGGAGGTATGGGCGAATGGCATGTTAGCACGGACTATTTTCAGATCGTCTCCGATGTTCGTCACGGCGTTATGGGCGTTCTTCGGTTTTTCCTCATCTGATAGCTCGACATCGTTGAATTTACGGCGACCGATGACTTTCTCTTGCTCTTCCACTGGAAGCGCATTCCATGCCACCATATCATGAATGTATTTTTGCACAAACACATAACTTCCGCCCATAAACTCGGGGTCCTCATCGCCTATTACCGCGAAACGATAGGGGTCTTCATCCACGGCAGGGTTCTCCGTACCGTCCACGAAACCGATAATCGCCTTACCGTCTCTATACCGAAAACCGTGGGTCTCATCGATCGATTCCACGACACCTCGCAGTTTCTGGTCTATAATGGAGGCGAACTCAAAGCACAGTCCCATCTGCTTACAGCGGATGTGGAACAGTAAATCCCCGGGGGTAGAAACAGCCGTAAGCTTAACTCCTTTGATCTCTTCAAACGGTTGCAATTCTTTGGGTTCCCTTGCTCCGGGAAGAAGCGTTTCCAAGCATCCGCCCCGAATCCTATCGTACAACTGAATTGCATATCAGGATAGCGATTGCGCATACTACGTATCAAAGCGGAGAAATTAGCGCACACGTCCTTCACCTTATCAATCGTGTCGGGGAGATCTTTTAGAGCATAGACAATGAAAACCGCATTCTCACCCGGTTTTTGGGTAACATCTTGCGGATAGTTAGCGTTCAATGGATTTTGTAGAGAGTTCATAGCACATCTTTAATTATATTGTTATTATATGGATATAACTCTATAGATGCTCTCTTGTTCAAGGAAATGTAACGAAAAATGTCCTAGCGGTTATTTTTCAATATCTAGTTGTAGAGACGGGGCGTACCCCGTCTCTACAACTGGGTAGTTATTTCACCTCCACGCTGATCTTCTGCTTGATATCTGAGGCGGAGGCTCCTAGTTGGAGGATGAACTCGCCGGGTTCTACGACGAATTGGCTTTGTGCCTCACTATAGAAAGCTAAAGAGGATACGGGGATGTCCAACGTGATTCGCCGACTCTCGCCGGGTTTAAGGAATACCTTCTTGAAGCCCTTTAACTCCTTGACCGGACGCATCACGGAGCAAACCGGATCGCTTACATACAATTGGGCCACCTCAGCTCCTTCACGGTCTCCGGTATTGGTTAGGGTGAAAGTCGCTTGGATCGTATCCGCTTGATCGTACGTCTCTTTATCCGTATTCAGGTTGGAATAGTCGAATGTCGTATAGGATAAGCCGTAACCGAACGGATAAACGACCGGAAGCCCCTTCGTATCGAACCAGCGGTAACCTACCAAGATATCTTCCTCATAATTCACTTTCAAATCCCTGCCGGGGAAGTTGCCCAACGCATGCGCCGGAGATTGATCCAAGCTCACGGGAGTGGTGAACGGCATCTTCCCGCTCGGATTCACCTTACCGGATAATACGTCCACCAAGGCATTTCCTCCTTCCATGCCGTTGAACCAAGCCCAAACGATAGCCGGGGAACAAATATCCACGGCGGCCATATTCAGCGGCGATCCGGCGATCATGACCACGATCGTACGAGGATTCGCCTTTACCACCTCTTGAATCAACTCAACCTGTCCGTAAGGGATATCCATATTCAGACGGTCGAACGACTCGGTATCATAATCATGGTTCAAACCACAAACCAAAAGGGCCACGTCACTCGTGCGGGCAACCTCTACCGCCTCTTTCAATAACGCATCGCTTTCCTGTGTCTTGGAAGAGAAAGTACCAGAGCTTTGCCCATTATTGCTTCCCTCCACGAAAGTAGATAGCTTCTCATAACCTTGGGCAAAACGGATATCCACCTTATCGCCCCATTTCGCACGAAGCGCCTCTAATGGAGTTACCTCGTAAACCGCCTTGATCTCGGAACTCAAGCCACCATTGGAATGTTTGCGGGTAGCGTTATCGCCAATTACCGCCAGACTCTTGATCGAGGAGAAATCCAACGGGAGAAGATTATTCTGGTTCTTCAATAAGACAATGGCTTCGGCAGCCGCATCGTAAGTGGCTTGCTGATGCTCTTTCGTATTCATGGAGCCGGGGCCGAAACGTTTTTTCGGGTCCAAGACATTCGTCTTGATCATCACACGTAAGACATCGCCCACCTTCTCGTCCACCAAGCTCATAGGAATCTTACCAGACTTAACAGCCTCGATCAAGGGGTTGGCATAATACCAATCCTCATATTTATCGATCAGCGTGCCCATCTCCAGATCCAAGCCGGCCTCCATAGAAGGAACCGTGCTATGAGCGGCTCCCCAATCGGTTACATATACGCCATCGAATCCCCATTCATTCCGAAGGATCTTGCGAACCAAGTAGTTATTCTCCGCGCAGAACTCCCCACGGAATTTATTATAAGCGGCCATTACCGTCAAGGCACCTCCCTCTTGTACGGCCGCCTTGAAAGCGGGTAAATAAATCTCACGCAAGGCACGCTCGCTACATTCCACATCGACAGTCGTACGGTTTGTCTCTTGGTTATTCACGGCGAAATGCTTTACGCTACAAGCCACGTCACGGCTCTGCAAGCCTTTGATATAAGCGACCGCCAATACGGAGTTCATATAAGGGTCCTCGCTCATATACTCGAAGTTACGGCCACAAAGCGGGGAGCGAATGATATTCACGCCCGGGCCCAGCAACACATCCTTCTTACGCCAGCGAGCCTCCTCGCCCAGCACCTCGCCCCGGCGATAAGCCAACTCCGGGTTCCAAGCGGCGGCGAAAGCCGTGCCGGTCGGGAAATAAGAGGCGGAATCATTTGTCCAACCCGCATACGCCCAATCGTGGCGATTGATCTCCGCACGTACCCCGTGAGGCCCGTCGCTCAAGCTCCACTCGGGAATCCCCAGACGCTCTACTCCGGCAACATAGAATTTTGAGTTACCATGCAACAACCCGACCTTTTCCTCCAAGGTCATCTTCTTAATCAGTTTCTCGATACGTTTCTCCATTTGTACCTTCTCTTTATCCGTGACCTGCGAGCTCGCGGCAGCCGCGTTCAAGAATAGCCCGCAAGCGATCACGCCTATTATCTTTTTCATTTCCTCTTTATTTATAGGTTTATTATTGCGCTTGAATCGTTACCGTCGCCTCGGGTAAGCCCTCGGCTATGGCTTTTAAGTGGATGTCGCCTTGTCCGCCCTTGTTCCGGATCACGACCAAGGCTTTTCCGTAGTAGGCTTGCCGTTTCGGTTTACGGAGGCTGTTCGGATCGTTCGGATCTCCGTTATCCGTTCCGGCGATCTCACCCGGGCCCTCCACGAAGAAACGGATCAATGGAGTAGCGTCGGGAACCCGGTTACCATCGATATCGCATACATCTACGGTTACAAACGATAGGTCCGAGCCATCCGCTTGGATGACGCTACGATCCGGTGTCAAGACCAAACGGGCCGGCTCTCCTGCCGTAATGGATCTCTTTCACCAAGACCTCCTTACCCCCGTAAGCCGGGAGACGGCTCTCAAGGTTCCGGGCGTGAAAGGCACACGCCAAGAGACATGATAGGTACTGTCCGTTTTTTGTTGTACGCCTAGGCTCTTTCCATTTTAGGTATAGTTCTACCTCATCGGCATTGTTATAATAGGCCCAGATATCCACCGGTTCGCCTACCTTCCAGTTCCAATGCGGGAAAATGTGCAATACGGGTTCATCCGTCCACTCGCTTTTATACATATAATATACATCTTTCGGGAAACCCGCCAGATCCACGATACCGAAGAAGCTGCTCCGGCTGGGCCACCAAATAGGGGGTAGGCTCTCCCAAGTAATCGAAACCCGTCCAGACGAACAGGCCGGATACATGCGGAAGCGTCTTCACCAGATGCCAAGTCTTCTCGTGCGTAGAGCCCCAAGGTACATGGCAATTATCATAAGAGGAGCAAACATGCTCGGGAGCCTCGAAAGGCTTGTCCCACGATTCCGGACGGATATAAATATGATCGGACGGCATCTCATAATAGCCACGGGTCATCAAGGCCGAGGTAGATTCGCTCACGATCAGTTTCTTTCCGGGGAAATTCCGGAGAAACGGCTCGAAATATCGCTCATGGTAGTTGAAGCCCAGCACGTCCAAGGCATCCGAGCGAAACAGATGATTCGCTGGGTTTACCTCGTTACAGCCGGCGGTAACGACCCGGGAGGTATCCAGACGTTTCACGATACCCGCCAAATGACGGGTGATCAAGGATTGACGGCTAAGGGTCGTATCCTTCAGCAAAGCGGGATCGATGGCATGGCCGGCATTCAAGATCAGGTTCGCCGCTTGCAGATCCAGCTCGGTAGCGTCGGCATGGCTCCATTGCTCAAGCACCTCATTGCCTATACTCCACATGAAAACAGAGGCGTGATTCCGGTCACGCAAGATCTCGTCCGTCAAATCCCGCTCGTGCCACTCCGCGAAATACCGGGCGTAATCGTACGGGGACTTACGGCGTTCCCACATATCGAAAGACTCATCCTGTACCAGAAGCCCCATACGATCGCAAAGATCCAGCAACTCGGGTGCCGGGGCGTTATGGCTGGTACGGATCGCGTTCGCTCCCATCTCCTTCATGATCCGCAGCTGGCGCTCGATAGCCCGTGTATTCACGGCGGCACCCAGACAGCCTAAGTCATGATGCAGGCAAACCCTTTATCTTCAAAGGCTTATCATTCAAATAAAAAGACCGGTAGCCGGGAATCCCAACGGAACGTACGCAATCCGAATACCGTCTCATAACGGTCTACCACCTTGCCGGCCACTTCACTTCCGTGACGGCCGTGTAGAGCGAGGGAGAATCGGGACTCCAAAGCTTGGGATTTGGGATCGAGAACTGATGATCGACAGATGCCTCCCGCATACGGGTGTCGTAACAGGGCGTATACGGTACCCGTAACAGAGTTGTTACGGATGCCGTAACAACTTTATTACGGTCATCGTAAATAGAGGTAGAGACTTCGGCCTCCCTATCCGCCTCCGAGCTATTCCTTATTCTCACCTCCAAGGCGAATGTGGCCTCCTCCGATGAGATCTTCATATCATGCACGAAAGTGCCCCAGTTGTCCACATGCACCGGATTCACCTTTACTAACCATACGTTACGGTAGATACCGGAGCCGGAATACCAGCGGGAGTTCGGTTGCTCGCTATTATCCGCCTTCACGGCGATCACGTTCGGTTGGCTTCCATACCTCAAATAAGGCGTCAAGTCATAACGAAACGATACATAACCATTCGGGCGGAATCCCAGCGAATGACCATTGATCCAGACCTCGCTATTCCGGTAGACCCCGTCGAAATCCACATAGATAACCTTATCCCGATCCGTCTCCGGCAGGGTAAATGTCTTTCGGTACCAACCAATCCCGCCCGGTAGCGCACCGCCACCCGGGGTAGACGGGTTGTCGAGGGAGAAATCCCCCTCGATACTCCAATCATGCGGTAAGGATAAGATACGCCAAGTGGAATCATCGCTGTCCGGGGATGAATAATCCTGAACGCTATCCGACAAGGCAAACTTCCAATCGTCATTCCATGAGCTACGTTCACGCACCTGCTCCCCAGCGGGGGAACAGGCGGTGAGCAATAGGCCCAGAAGCCACGCAAGTGGCCGATTCATCAGTGGTATCATTAGTGATTATATAGTTTAATTGATACTACCCAGTTGTAGAGACGGGCGTGCCCCGTCTCTGCACAGACTGATGGGTATTATTTAAAGTTACCATTTAGAGGGGTTGAGACGGGGCGTGCCCCATCTCTACAACTAGAGGTTTACCTTGGTAAGATATTGTCACGTCCTTGCCAGAGGGATTCTCCGGCGTGATGAGACGTACCGTGATCTGACGCTCGCGGATCATGCCCGGATAGTCGCCCTCCCGTGCGCCGATCGTGAGCGTTCGCCTCGCATCATCATAAACAAACGGGATAGTAGCGTAATTTCCTTTCTCGTAATCGTAGGTCACGCCATTATCCTCATATAAGGTGAAGGAGCCGTCGGCACCGGCGTAAACAGAGACGGTTAAGTCTTTCTGCTCCTCTTTCGTAGACTGGATTACCTTTCCGGTCGGTACGATAGAGCCGGCTCTCACGAACAAAGGCATACGCTCGTAAGGAGCATCTACGTCCATCGCCGTCCCGCCTTGTATACACTTGCCGCTATAGAAGTCGTACCAGACACCAGAGGGGAAATATACCTTGCGCTCACGGGCCTTATACTTATGCACCGGGCATGCCATAAAGGCCGGACCAAACATAAACTGATCGTCTATATCGTAAGTCTTCTCATCGTTCGAATAATCCATCACCATGGCACGCATGATCGTATAATCCTCAAAATGCGTCTTGGAGGCCAAGCTATAGATATACGGCATCAATTGATAACGCAACTCGGTATAATACTTCATCGATTGGTACGTAGGCGATCCTTCCGGAGCGATATTATAGATCTCGCGGCAAGGATATTGCCCGTGGCTACGGAACAACGGACAGAAAGCTCCGAACTGATACCAACGGTTGTTCAACTCCCTCCATTCCCTCAAATCCTCGCTACCTTCCTTAGCAGCCATATAACGGTTCTCCACGCTGAAGCCACCGATATCCATCGTCCAGTAAGGGATACCGGACATGGCGAAGTTCAAGCCGGCGCTGATCTGCGCTTTCATATCCTCCCAGCGAGTACCGATATCACCACTCCATGTAGCGGTAGAGTAACGTTGCTGGCCGGCGAAACCGGAACGGGTCAACAAGAATACACGGTCATCCGGGTTTACGCTACGTTGTCCGTCGTAGATCGCCTCGGCGTTCTCCAAGGCATACGCGTTGAAGTATTTCGTGGACGGGCCCAGATAAGTCGGTCCGCAAAGCGCCTTCCGGTATTCGATGTCCGTATTATCCTGTACGTTCGGCTCGGAAGCGTCCATCCACCAAGCGTCAATGCCCAAGGAATACAGATGCTCGTTCATCTGTTCCCAGAAAAGCTTGCGGGCTTCCGGGTTGTACGCATCATAGAAAGAACCGATATAACCCGGATAAATCCAGTCGCGGATACTATCCTTAATCGCCTGCTGATACATGGCACCCAGCGCGTCCAACTCTTTATAATGCTCTGTCGTATAATAAAACTTCGGCCATACGGAGATCATGATACGGGCATCCTTATCGTGGATTTCCCGAATCATGCCTTTCGGGTCCGGGAAGCGTTCCTTATCAAACTCATGGCTGCCCCACGCATCTACCGGCCAATAGCTCCAGTCCTGTACGATCACATCCAAGGGAACCTGCCGCCGGCGGTATTCGTTCAAGGCGGTCAATAGCTCCTCTTGCGTCTTATAACGCTCACGGCTCAACCAGAATCCCATCGCCCATTTCGGCATGATCTGGCTCTTGCCCGTAACCGTGCGGTAACCGCTGATCACCTTATCCATGGAAGACTCTCCGTTGATGAAGTAGTAATCGATATCATCCCCCATTTCCGACCAGAAAGCCAACCGCTCCCGCTCCTCCTCCGGTAGCGGAGATAATACCTTCAAGCCGATATAAGAGACATCGCCATCCGGCAACCATTCGATACGGATCGGATAGCGTTTGCCCTTTTCCAGATCGGCCGTAGCCTTGTAATCATTCGGGTTCCATGCCGCACGCCAACGTTCCGGGATGATCTCCTCGTTATTCACAAATACCTTGGTATAACCGGCGTAATGTAGTTTGAAATGATAAGTACCCGTCTCTTTCGCCTCGATCTCGCCCTCCCAAGTAGCGGAAGCGCTCGGCTTCGGGAAGTCTGCCGGCAGGTTCTTGATGGTTTTCAGATTCTCATAATCTACCTTATCTTCATCCGCTGGATTAAACGGAATTCTTCGCCTTATCCGTATAGTAGGTAGCGGTCAACGCCCCTGCCCTCCCGTCTTTTCCGTATAGGCCAAAGACATCGCCCAAATCGGCGTATGGACGCTTGTCGCCGAAACGGCTCAAGGAATAGTTATGCCAAAGTACACCATACCCTTTTGAGGAAACGATAAACGGCACGCTCACCTTCGTGTTATATTGGAAAAGCTCCTCGTTCTTGCCTTTGTAGTTGAACTCATCGCTCTGATGCTGTCCTAGGCCGTAAAGCCCTTCCTCGTCCTCACTCTCAAATACCTGACGTAAGGTATAGCCTTTGGTTCCTTCCACCTCGATCGGCGTAAATTCCTTGCCTCCGTTTGTCTTCTCACGAAGGATCGTGTGTCCGTTGGCGTCGGTAAAGCGAACCTCTCCGGTCTCCCGTGAAAGACGGGCCTGTGTGGTTTGCGTACTTACGATGATCGTATCCCCCGAGGTCGTTATCTGAAACGATGGGGCGGGCAACGATTTCGTGTCCTTGATCAAGTTCACTTGGTTGGAAAACTTACCATCCGGAGAGGCGATTACCCGGATAATATCATCAGAGATTACTTCCAATTTAACAGCCTTCGCCTGTCCGGAACGGATATCGGCGACCAAGCCATTCTCGACCTTCCGGTAAGCGGAATCAGTCATGCAGGAAGTCAGCAGGGAAAGCCCTAACGTGAATACCGCGATGTGTTGTTTCATATTCTATAGATTCTTTAATTATTTCCGATCAGCAATGAGTCCGAACAGGTTTTTCCATACAAGAAAAATGGTTCTTCATTCGTTGGCAAAATTAAAGGGTTCGCGGCGGACAGGAAGCCATAAATGTTTTGGGTTACGGGGAGAACCGTAAAAAGGTAGGGGAAGAATGTTTATTTTAAGGGGATATTTTGTTATATCCCCTAATTACGTGGCATTTATTTAGAAAAAGTTTATTTATGATAGTCAGAGGGAAGCCTTCCGAACTCATCCTTAAAATACTTCCGGAATAGCTTCACATCATTGAAACCGCACTCCAGCGCGACCTCGTTGACCCGCATCTGGCTCTTCTCCAATAACTGCGCCGCACGCTTCAAGCGCACCGTACGGATCAACTCCACCGGAGTCTTACCCGTGATGGAAAGGCATTTCTTGTAGAAGTTCACACGACTCATGCCCATCTCCCGGCTCAACCGTTCTACGGACAACTCCGGATTGGCGATCTGCTCCTCGATATAGCCGATGGCCTTACGCATCAACTCCTCATCCATGGAGCTAGCTTGTACCTCCGTCAAGGCGATGCCCATGGTAGAGGACTGCATAAAGGCCTTTTGCATCTTCTTCTTCATCTCGATCAAATGCCGCACCTTCAAGAGAAGCATCTCCATATTGAATGGCTTGCTGATATAATCATCCGCACCGGCTTCCAGACCGACCAGTTGGCTATCTTTTGCGGACTTAGCCGTCAACAGGATCACCGGGATGTGGGAAGTCCGAATGTCTCCCTTGATCCGGCGGCATAAAGTAATACCGTCGGTGATAGGCATCATCACGTCGCTGATCACCATATCCGGCAGCTCCTCCGGAATGAGTTTCCACGCATCTTCTCCATCCGCCGCCGTGAGTACCGAATAAACGCCACTCAAGCTTAACTTCATAAATTCCCGGAAATCCGTGTTATCATCTACGACCAGCAACGTAGGTCTTTCCGCCGGAGACGCATCCTTATCAGCGATCTCCGGATGCTCCTCAACCGGAGGCAAGATATCCCCTTCGGCAATTCCTTCCGGAGCCGAGATAATATCTTGGTTGTCCAAGGGGATCACCGGCAGCGTAACCGTAAACGTACTACCCGCTCCCGGCTCGCTTTTCACGGTTATCGTCCCATGATGCATCCGCACGAATTCCCGGCATAGGTGCAGGCCGATACCCGTACCTACCACGGGATTTCCCTTATCCGGGGAAGCCACCTGATAAAAGCGATCGAAGATAGCTCCTTGTTTATCCGCAGGAATACCGATACCGCTATCCGACACCTCGATAACCAGTTTGTTCTCTCCCTCCTTCTCCAACCGCAATCTAAGCGTCACCGAGATAGTACCTCCCTCCGGCGTAAACTTAAAAGCGTTACTCAGTAGATTAGAGACGATCTTGAAGACCTTATCCGTGTCAAACTTCATCGGGAGAGACGTGAAGACCGAGGAAAAAGAGAAATGAATCCGCTTTTGCTCCGAAAGCTCCTTGAAGGAATAAGCCACGTCACGCACAAACGGGACAATATCGCCGGTAGACAAGACCAAGCTATCCCCTTGCATATCGATCTTGCGGAAATCCAATAACTGGTTCACCAATTTAAGCAACCGGTCGGCGTTCCGATAGATCAACTTCAATATTTGCTGGGATTCCATGTCTTTCTCCGTTTTCATCAACTTCTCCAAAGGAGTCATGATCAATGTTAGCGGCGTACGGAACTCATGGCTTACGTTCGTAAAGAAACGAAGCTTCATCTCGTCCACCTCATGCTGCTGACGCACAGTAGCCCGTTCTTGCTCCTCCTCCAACTTCTTTTGCTGGATACGGAAAATAAAACGTATCACGCCATACGCCAATAATATACCAGCTATGATATACAACGCTATTGCCCATCCGGTAGCCCAGAACGGAGGCAGGATCGTGATCTGCAAGCTCGTGATCTCCTTGCTCCAAATCCGGTCGTTATTCATCGCCTTTACCTTGAAAGTGTAAGTTCCCGGGTTCAAGTTCGTATAGGTAATACGACGTTCCAAGGCGCTTACGGTAGTCCATTCCGAGTCGAAGCCCTCCATCTTAAAAGCATATTTATTCTTCAAAGGAAGGAAATAACAACAAGAAGAGATGGTAAAGGAGAAATTACGTTCCGTATAATTCAGTTTCAATTGCTTGGTACAGGTGATATCTTTATCCAAAATCACATGCCCGTCATACGCCTCTCTCGCCGTTATCGGGACATTATTCACCATAAGTCCGGTTATCACCGCCGGTGGAGCATAGCTATTATAACGTATCCGGGCAGGATCAACGAAGGTAAGACCGTTTGTCCCACCAAACGCCAACTCACCCGTTTCCAGCCCACAAGCGCTATTCACATTAAACACACGTCCTTGAACGCCCTCATTCTCATCATAGCTATTCCAATCGAACGTATAATTATTATCCGTATCCCGATTCGGAACGATATTCAATAAGCCGTTCTTCGTCCCCACCCAAACCGTATGATATTTATCCTCCAAGATAGACATGATGCTGTTATCCGGTAATCCGGAAGAATGGTTCAACCGATACATCTTATCATTCAACCTATCATATATATGTAGCCCATGATTACTCCCGATCCATACCCATTGGCGGCTATCACAAAATACGACATTGATGATTTGATCCTCAAACACGGAACGTCCATCCTTCGTGCCGTTAAAAGAAGTAACAGCCCCCGTCTCCGGGTTGATCCAGTTCACTCCTAAAGAAGTTCCAACGACAATATTCCCCTTCTCATCCCCGGAAAGGCTATATACGATATCCGAGTTAATCGCATTCTCCTTATCCCCCATGCGATAATACGTCCATTTCCCGGTAGATTGATCCAAGCAATCCAGGCCGCCTTCCAACGTACCGATCCACAAACGATTCTTGGCATCGACATACAAACTATACACGCTATTATTGGATAAGCCGTCCTTACTGCCCGGGATATCCCGATAATGCTTGAAACGTTTCCCGTCAAAACCGGTCAACCCCTCCATATAAGTACCCAGCCATAACTTGCCATCCAAATCTTTCGCCATACTAATCACGACATCGCCGGAGATAGCGTTCTCGCTTTCCCGTCCCGCCCGGTAGCGGACATACTCCCCGGTTTCCCGATCGTAACGTAATAGGCCGTTTCCGCTAGTACCGATCCACAGATCCCCTTCTTTATCTTCTACGATACAATTAAAGTCATTGTTAAAGATATCCCGCATCAACTCCAAAGGGTACCGGATAGTCTGGAATTTAAAAATGCTCTCATGATAATAGTTGATGCCGTTTTTATAAGTGCCGGCCCACATAATCCCCGTATCATCCCGATACAAGCAGATCACGCTATTCTGGCTCAAACTCGTTTGGTTAAACGGGTTATTTCGTATATAACGCATCCGGTTCAGACGTTTATCCAAGATATTGATACCGCCATGATCGGTAGCGATCCAGATATTACCGTTCATATCCTCCGCCACGTCACGCACCATTATAGAGGATAAAGCGACCGAGGTTTCGGTCGTATAATGTTTCCACTCCTTGCTTTTGGGATTTAGGCGAAAGAGACCTCTACTATATCCGGGATTTAAGAAAAACCACAGATCCCCGTCACTATCGGCGAACACATAGAATAACTGGGCATTCGCATATTGAGTCAGATACTCATCCCGATAGACAGATTCTCCGGATGCCTTATCGATCCCCTCTACCACTCCCGAGGTATGGACTACATATAGACGATCGCCCACGTCACTCATATCACAAACCCGACCATCCTCTTTATTTAGTGGATACGAATAAATCTTTCCCCTCGCTTGATCATAACGACAAAATTCATTCGTATAGGTAGCGAAATAGAGTTGTTTATCATTGTCGACGAATATCTTAGCGGGAGGATTCTCTAGACGTAAGCTATCTAATATTTCCTTCTCCGGAATAAAACGGTCATTACCGGGCTCATATACGCAAAGTTGGTTCGTATTATAGGTAATCCAAATACGCCCATCAGCGGTTTCTTGAAGTTCGGAGACATGCTCCTCCCTAAAAGGCAACCCGCTTTCCTTGTATTTATAATGCTTAAACTCATACCCATCAAAACGGTTTACCCCAGAAGTGGTACCCAACCACATAAACCCCTTCCGGTCTTTCAGGATACAAGTGATCTCATTGGAAGACAGACCGTCCTGTACTCCCAGACGGTTGAAAAGAATATCTTCCGCCGCAAGTCCGGATCCCAATATTCCCCAAGACAGGATCATTATGATACAGAGTAGAGTTTTCGTTTTCATACTTAGCAAATATAGATATTTCCCGAAAACGAACCAAACCAACCGGTATCTAATTCTGCTGCAATGCGGGTTGCAGTAAACATACACGTAAAGTATCCATATATAAGAACATGATTATTAAAAATTATCCCGTACATTTGTCTTTCGATTGGAATAGAAATGAATAAGGCGCAATGATTGTTGTAAGAGATTTTGACAGACTGAAAGGAAAGGAACTGGTGGCTACGATCGGATTTTTCGATGGTGTGCATCTAGGACACCGTTTCTTAATCGACGAGATGAAAGAGATTGCCAAAGCACGTAACCTGCCATCGGCCGTAATCACCTTCCCGGAACATCCCCGGGCCGTATTGCATGCGGATTACCAACCGAAGCTATTAAATTCTTTCGAGGAAAAGTTACAGCAATTAGAGACTACCGGAGTAGATTATTGCATCGTATTGGATTTTACGATCGAGCTATCCCGGCTCTCGGCCAAGGAATTCATTACCTCTATTTTAGCGAAGAGCCTGCATGTAAAGACCTTATTGATCGGATATGACCATCGTTTCGGGCACGATCGGACGGATGGCTTCGAGCAATATGTCGTTTATGGCACCGAATGTGGTATCGAGGTGCTGAAGGCATCTCCCTATGACGAAGGAAATACGGCCGTCAGCTCTTCCGAGATCCGGAAATTACTTCAAGCCGGAAATGTAGCTGAAGCCGCTTATTTACTGACCTATCCCTATCAATTGCTGGGCCATATCGTCAGCGGCTATAAAGTGGGACGCACGCTAGGATTTCCCACGGCGAATATACGGGTAGATGAACCTTTTAAAGTCATTCCGGGTATTGGCGTATATGCCGTATGGGTGGAGGTGGAAGGCGAACGATATAAGGGAATGCTTTATATCGGTGACCGTCCGACACTCAATAATGGGAAGGACATATCCATGGAGGTCAATATTCTGGATTTCTCCGGAGATATCTACAATGATAGCATTCGTGTCTCATTCGTTCAATACGTACGCGGAGACATCAAATTCGATTCCTTAGAAGAATTGAAAGCCCAACTGGAGAAAGACAGATGCACCGTAAATAATTTATTATAATATGGAAAGATATTACGAAGCGATTGATTTATTAAAAGGCATGATCTCCCGTCCGTCTTTCAGCCGGGACGAGACCGCCGTAGCGGATTTCCTGCAAGCAGAATGGCAAAAGGCCGGACAAAAGGTGTTCCGCAAAGGCAACAACCTGTGGATCATCGCCCCGGATTTCGATTTCGGTAAACCGACCCTTTTACTCAACTCCCATATAGACACCGTCAAGCCCGCTTCCGGTTGGACCAAAGACCCGTTCACTCCCGAAGAGACCGAGGATGATCAATTATATGGACTGGGCAGTAACGATGCCGGGGCGAGCGTAGTCTCCCTCTATGAAGCCTTCTGTATCTTAAGCGAGAAAGAACAACCTTATAATCTAATCTTCCTTGCGTCTTGTGAGGAAGAGGTATCCGGGAAGAATGGCATTGAAAGCGCATTGGCCGAGCTTCCTCCTATCTCCTTCGCTGTCGTAGGTGAACCTACGGGTATGCAACCCGCCGTAGCCGAGAAAGGGCTAATGGTACTGGATTGCACCGCTATCGGAAAGGCCGGACATGCCGCACGTAATGAGGGCATCAATGCCATCACTTTAGCGATGAAGGATATAGAATGGTTCAGCACCTATCAATTCCCGGAGAAAAGCGACTTCCTCGGACCGGTGAAAATGACTGTCACCATCATCCATGCCGGTACACAACACAATGTCGTTCCCGATAAATGCGAATTCACGGTAGATATCCGCACCAACGAATTTTATACGAACGAACAGTTATTCGAGCTAATCAAGGAAAAGGTTCATTGCGAGATCAAGGCCCGCAGCTTCCGCCTTAGCTCCACCCGCACGGATCTGGATCATCCTTTTGTGCGACGGGCGATCTTAATGGGAAAAGAGCCTTTCGGCTCTCCTACGCTTAGCGACCAAGCCTTGATGCGTTTCCCCTCCGTAAAGATAGGGCCGGGAAACTCGGCACGTTCCCATTCCACAGACGAATACATCAAGGGACCGGAGATCCGGGAAGCGATCGATACCTATGTAAGGTTACTGAATGGATTACAACTATAGCTTATGTTAAAAAAGATACTGGGGACAATAGGCTCGCGTTATCTGATAGCTTTCCTTAACCTAGCGCTGATCTTCATTAATGCGAAGGTGCTGGGAATCGAGGGCGTGGGGATGATCGGGTTGATCGTGGCCTCGGTAAATATAGCGGTAATCGTCAATGGGATTTTATGCGGGAATACGATTGTCTATTTCATGAATCGTTACTCCATGCGGACAATTTTCCTTCCCGCATATCTGTGGACACCTATCGGCTCTTCCCTAGCTTGCGGCTTCATGTATCTTACCGGGCTTTTACCCACCGGCTATCGGCTGGATATCTTCTTGTTGGCGATCTTGAGCTCTACGGTAAACGCCAATGCCCGCTTCTTGTTGGGTAAAGACAATATCAAAGGGTTTAATCTCACGTTTATATTGCAAGGAGGACTGCTATTTTTCGTCTTACTCTATTTCTATTATATATTGAAGCGCCCGGACGTACGGTCGTATGTCTGGGGATTATATGTCACGAACGGCATAGCCTTTATTGCCAGCCTATCGATGCTTGTTCCTGATTTCTTAAAGGAGACATCCCGGTCTTCCGGCAAATCGCTCTACGGTCTATTAAAAGAAATGTTTGCCTACGGCCTGTGGGCCGGCGCGGACGGATTGGCGGAAACCTGTACTACCCGACTCAATTATTTCCTAATACAACGTTTCGCCGGGTTGGGAAGTGTAGGCTTGCTAGACGCTGGGACCAAGATCTCCGAGAGTGTATGGAATATTAGTCGCAGCGTAAGTTTCATCGAATACAGTAGCGTGGCCAAGACCTCAGAGGCAACGGAACAAAAACGTATTACCTTACAGCTTTTCAAATTGACCTTTTGCGCTTTAGCCCTCGTGATGGGATGTATCCTATTGGTACCGGAATGGATATATACGGATTATCTTTTCAGCGCCGAGTTCAAAGGCATACGTAAAGTGATAGGCGGATTATCGATCGGAATCGTAGCGTTAGGCTGCAACAGCATCATCAGCCATTATTTCATCGGCAGCGGAAAGATCCGGTACAGTACGGCAAGCTCGTGCGTAGGGCTTATTGCCTTATTAATCTCCGGCTTTTTACTCATCCCGTCTTACGGGGTCGTAGGTTCCGCTATCACGACCAGTATCGCCTTTACCTCTATGCTGGTTTTCTCATTGACGGTCTTCTCCCGGCAAACACTTACACGCTGGAATGAGTTCCTTCCGGACAAAAAAGACTTCCAAGCTTGCAGAATTCATATACAAAAATCCCTGTAATTCTATCACGAATTTTATCGATAACGCTATCAAGTTCACGGAAAAGGGGACAATTACGCTTGAAATGATTTCGTGCAAGGTACAGCTCTCGGGTTATCAAAACATAGACTGTACCCTATAAACAAACTCCATCCAAACCCAATAACGGATCGCTTTTCCTAAGAACATGGAGATCGCCACGACCCATATATTAGCCCGCAAGAAACCTAGAGCGACAGCGATAAAATCACCGATACCGGGAAGAAAAACAAAGAAGCCCATCCAAGAGCCTTTTCCCTTGATCCAATCCTGCACCTTCTGTAGTTTTACCGGATCGAGTTTGAGGTATTTCTCGATCCACTCTACCTTTCCCAGCATCCCCAACCAATAGCAGCTCATTCCACCTAAGAAATTACCAAGCGTAGCGGCGATCATACAAGGCCAATAAGCCGAACCCGCCAATAATACACCCGTCAATACGACCTCACTGCTAAACGGCAAGATCGTAGCCGCTAAGAAAGAAGCGATAAACACCCCGATATACCCGTAGGCTATAAGAAATTCCATATACGTATCATTAATAATGCGATAAACATAACTACCGAGAAATGGAACAGCCAAAAGATATATTTCCCCCGGTTCACCGTAAAAAAATGGGCGATCAGGATAGACGCCGGTACACAGGCCATTTCCAGAAATTCCTCGGACGACTGCTCATAGATAAAGAACAATCCAAACGACCAAATGGCCATGACAATCAGAAAAGAAAGAAACTGACGAGTACGCAAATTATCCTCATACTCATGTGTAACGATGTTTAATGAAGCAATGATCGTTAATCCCGCCACTAAAACAATCTGTATCCAATCTATAATTCCCGTCCCTAGTACCGCAAGGAAACGGATCTTGAATAAGGAGGTGAAAGGTATGGTAAATGCCGTGAAATCCCATTCCCAGACACACCATCCGAAAACAAACCAATAAACCGTCAAGATTCCGAACAAGGAAGCGACAAATGTCCGGATATTCAATGTCCTGAAATTATACATTCCCAACCAAAACAGCGGCAAAAACCAAAGGATGTGTATCCACAACAGACTTCCGATACTGATAATCAAGGATGCGTTATAAGCCTTATCCGTAGCGTCCGGGTCATGATAAGAGGTAAATAACTGATAAAGGGCCAATATCAAACAAAACACCCCGACAGATGTTGATTTCAAGGGAAAGAAATCCGGGTTTGTACTTGTCAACAAGGCATAGAAGAGAAAGGGAAGCAATGTCTTCTCACGAATCAACATCAACGCATAGTTTACCCGATGCACCAGAAACGCACCACCGGCCATCAGCAAAAAACCGATCAAATAGGTAAACAACTTACCCGGAAGAACCAGACAGAGGGCATTCCATAAAGGAGGAGCCGTCACCTCTCCATACACGGGATAGCCTACCGAATCCACATACCCCACGATCCAACAAAAATACAAGCGCAAAGCATGTACAAATGGGTCATAGGTGTCGCTATAGTATATCTACGTCCGTAATATGAAGTTGTTCCTCTTGCCATAATCTTATCTTAGTGTGAAAATACGGTACCTGCGTTAGTGCAAGCACCGGAGCGACGTTCGTAGTGAACGCCGACCGGTACTCACCGTAAACGCCGACTGACGTTCACTGCAAATGCCGACCGGCGTTCTCGATAAACGCAATTATAAATCAAACCCGATATCCCGACGGAAATACTTCTTATCGAAATCGATCTGCTTAGCTCCGGCGAAAGATTGGGCCAAAGCCTCTTCCTTAGTAGCCCCATACGAACTGACCGCGATCACACGGCCGCCATTCGTCAGGATCTGGCCGTCTACCAGCTTCGTTCCGGCATGGAACACTATATTGTTCGAGGATACGCCATCCAATCCCGTGATTACCTTATTCTTCTCGTAAGCCTCCGGGTAACCGCCGCTTACCAACATAACCGTAACCGCCGCACGAGGATCCTGTACCAATGTACGGCCCGCTAAATTACCTTCCGCTACCCCTTCCAGCAAATCAACCAAGTCACTTTGGATACGAAGCATGACTACCTCTGTCTCCGGATCGCCCATACGACAATTGTATTCTATCACCATCGGCTCATTCTTCACATTGATCAGACCCAAGAAGATGAAACCTTTATAATCGATATGCTCCGCTTTCAATCCCTCTACGGTAGGACGGATAATACGCTCGTCCACCTTCGCCATAAAGACCTCATCAGCGAAAGGAACCGGGGAAACAGCTCCCATTCCACCTGTGTTTAAACCCGTATTGCCCTCGCCGATACGCTTATAATCTTTCGCTACCGGAAGCACCTTGTAATCGTTGCCATCCGTCAAGACGAATACGGAGCATTCGATACCATCCAAGAATTCCTCGATCACGACCGTCTTGCTCGCGTCGCCAAACATTCCGCCCAGCATATCTCCCAACTCTTTCTTGGCTTCCTCCAAGTTATCGATAATCAGTACCCCTTTACCGGCAGCCAATCCATCCGCTTTCAATACATAAGGAGCGGAAAGAGATTCCAAGAACGCATAGCCTTCCTCTAAGTTTTCAGTGGAAATACTCTTATAACGAGCGGTCGGGATATGATGACGCATCATAAACGCCTTGGCGAAATCCTTGCTACCTTCCAATTGGGCACCTTCCCCACTCGGGCCGATCACGGGGATGGAGCTTAATGCCTCATCCTTCTTGAAATAATCATAAACACCCTTCACCAATGGATCCTCGGGACCTACCACGACCATATTCACTTGGTTCGCCAACGCAAAATCCTTGATAGCGGCAAAATCATCCGCTTTAATATCCACGTTGGTTCCTACCAACGCTGTTCCCGCATTACCGGGAGCGATAAATAACTTATCAACTTTCGGGCTTTGAGCGATCTTCCAAGCGATCGCATGCTCACGCCCACCAGAGCCTAATAACAATATATTCATATCTCTTCTAATTTTCAATTCTCAATTCTCCATTTTCAATTCCCAAGGTAGTCATCGAAATACCTCGTAATCTTCTCATGCAAATGCGGACGGTCCTTACCGGTCACATTATGCTCATGGCGAGGATACACAAAGTAATCCGGATACGTATCAGCCTCTACGCAAGCCTTTAAGAAACCAAGGCTGTGTTGCCACACTACCACCGGATCGATATCCCCATGTATCATCAACAGATGGCCTTTCAGATTACCGGCCTTCAGTTTCAGGTTCGCGTTCTTATAACCTTCCGGATTATCCTGCGGGCGATCCATATAACGCTCGCCATACATAATCTCGTAATTGCTCCAGTCGATAACCGGCCCTCCGGCCACGCCCACCTTAAATATCTCCGGATAAGTCAGCATCAAGTTCGTTGTCATAAAACCGCCATA
>ENA-OQJN01000272-OQJN01000272.1-human-gut-metagenome-genome-assembly--contig:-NODE-272-length-24172-cov-10.594427_pt1 | contig 24172 bp, 20 predicted proteins | sample MGYA00242610_ERZ504777 | MGnify/ENA primary metagenome ERZ504777 (study PRJEB26092, sample SAMD00036350) | human gut metagenome | host: Homo sapiens | study: EMG produced TPA metagenomics assembly of... | reverse complement strand
CATCTGCGTACATACCAGCCAGAAGCACGCAGGATTTTACCTGTGCGGAAGCAACCGGTGACTGATAATGAGCGGCATGTAAAGGCTTTCCTGTAATACGCAAAGGTGCGCATCCATTGCCTCTAAGACTTACGATATCAGCGCCCATAGACAGAAGAGGAGTCATAATCCTTTTCATTGGACGGGACTGAATGGAAGCGTCGCCGTTTAATTCGCTGGTAAAAGACTGTCCTGCCAGAATTCCGGAGATCAGTCTTGTGGTAGTCCCGCTGTTTCCCACATCCAGAGTTTCAGACGGAGCACTGAGTCCGTGAAGTCCCTTTCCATGAACGAGGATTTCGGAAGCATTTCTTTCAATATCGATTCCCATTTTCCGGAAACAGGAGATAGTAGAGAGACAGTCAGCTCCCTCAAGAAAATGTGTGATCTTTGTAGTACCCTGTGCAAGAGAACCGAACATGACTGCACGATGAGAAATGGATTTATCTCCGGGTACAGTGAGTTCTCCTCTGAGGTTTGTCTGTTTTTTATTTCCATGTTTGATTCCTGCCTGTTTTTATAATATTTCTGTATTTCCCTGCAGCTATTTATAGCAATCTGCTTTTGACAAAATATTTTTGAAATGAATGTCAAAGGGTGATCTGTTTAGCGCTCGTAGACAATATAATTTCTTTTTTTTAGGAGTGCGGCACCCTTTTCCATAGAGATTCCGTCGTAGAATTCAATTTTGAGGACACCTTCCTCGAATTCACGGTTGTGAATGATACCGATATTTTTAATGCTGATCTTCTCCATCGCAAGGATAGTGGCAATCGTAGCAATACCGCCGGCCTCATCCGCGATATCAAGATACAGGACATAAGCTTTTTTCAGCAGACCATTGTCTACCACATCAATAGAATCACGGTAATCCCTGGAACTTGCAAACATCTGATACAGACTCCTGGAGTCCTTGTTATCCACAAAACATTTGATCTGAACCAGCAGGCGGATGTAGTCATCCAGAACATTGGAGATATTCTGATTATTTTCCACACAGATCTGCTCCCACATAATTGGAGAAGAAGAAGCAATACGTGTGATATCACGGAAACCTCCGGCTGCAATCGTTTTCATGTATTCCTGATCACTGTCCAGCATATTGACAAGATTTACCAGTGCAGAAGCAATAATATGAGGCAGATGGCTGACTCCGGCAGTGATGAAATCGTGTTCTTCACTTGTAAGGACCATCGGGATCGCACCAAGGGAAGAAATCATCTCTGTGAAATCTGTCAGGCGTTCCAGTGCAACTTCACCGCCCGGAGTAATAATATAGTAAGCATTCTCAATCAGACGGTCACTGGAAGCTTCGAATCCGGTCTTCTCAGAACCGGCCATTGGATGACCTCCGATAAAACGGGATTCCATTCCAAGACGTTCTACTTCTTTATGGATAATGCCCTTGACACTTCCAACATCTGTGAGGATCGTGTCAGGACCGATATTGTCTTTGAAATATTCAAGATATTTTACATTAAATTCTACAGGAGCACACAGGAAAATATAATCGCAGCTCCTGAAACGTTCATCATGTTCTTCGCATACAGCATCGATCATATTGCTGCTTACTGCTGCAGCAAGTGTTTCCCGATCCTGATCATAAGCAAGAAGTCGGTAGTCTTCATGGTATTTTCGGATGGCCTTGGCAATTGATCCGCCAATCAGTCCGAGACCGATAAAACCGATAGTTTTCATAGTGGTTTTTGCATCCTTTCAGGTAACATTATTCGTAACTGTGAAAATACGGAACAGTTACATGATTTCATAATTTACTATTTTAAAGGATATGATTTGAAAAGTCAATTCATACGACACTTTTGTACATAAATAATTTAAAGCGACAAAGCGAACGCCGTATCATATGCAGATATCTTCCATGTCTTTCGCACTCTGGTTACTAGAGTGTGTCTGAAAAATCATTCCCGCAATCTGCACGCCCCACTTTGCGGGATATTTCACCCGAATTCAGTTGCCGTAGCCCGCTACGGCGCCCTCATCCGGGCAAAATATCCCACAAATTGTGACGCACATCTTGCAGAAAGCCTTTTTCAGACACGCTCTAGGACTGCTATAGTCAACTGAAAAAACGATGCACTATAAATATTCGTACAATCAAAATCAGTCAGCCAGCTGCGCGCTTGAGGTAAAATTCACAGTCGAGATCCGTAAAAATTACTGAAAATATATAAAATGCTCATCAATTTACAAGAAGTTCACAAAAAAAGATGTTAAAATTTCATAAAATACTTGAAAAATATAAAAAAATTTAGTAATATATAGCCATATCGTTGCTGCGGACGTTGCAGGCGGCAATAACATAACAGACAAACAGGGAGGTACGCAACATGGATGTATTTAGAACTGACCGAATTAGAAATGTAGTCCTTTTAGGTCATGGGGGCGCTGGCAAAACTACACTGGCAGAAGCAATGGCTTACTTAGCAGGAATGACTAACCGTCTCGGAAGAGTAGAAGACGGAAATACTGTCAGCGATTATGACAAAGAAGAGATTAAGAGACATTTTTCCATTTCTACCACATTGATCCCGGTACCGTGGGATAAGGTAAAGATCAATGTGCTGGATACTCCCGGATATTTCGATTTCGTAGGCGAAGTAGAAGAAGCAGTAAGCGCAGCAGATGCAGCGATCATTGTAGTTTCCGGTAAAGCAGGCGTTCAGGTTGGAACACAGAAGGCATGGAACTTATGTGAGAAATATAAACTTCCGAGAATGATCTTTGTCACAGATATGGACGTAGATGATGTCAGCTACCGTAAAGTAGTAGAACAGCTCACTGAACTCTACGGCAAGAAGATTGCACCGCTTCACTTCCCGATTCGTGAAGACGGCAAATTTGTAGGATATGTAAATGTTGTAAAACAGGCAGGACGTAAGTACATAGATAAAGGTAAGAAAGAGGAATGCCCGATTCCTGAATACCTGGATGAATATCTGGAGAAATATCACGATATCCTTATGGAATCTGTTGCAGAGACCAGCGAGGAATTCATGGACCGTTATTTTGAAGGTGATACATTCTCGGTAACAGAGGTTTCCGCAGCACTTGCAATGAACGTACAGGAAGCATCTATCGTACCTGTATGCATGGGCTCACCGATCAATCTTCGCGGTGTATCCAACTTACTGGATGATATCTGCGGATATTTCCCAAGCCCGGACAAACGCTCCTGCAACGGAATCGCTCAGAAGACAAATGAGATCTTTGAAGCAAACTACGACTTCACGAAAGTGAAATCCGCATATGTGTGGAAAACAATTGCAGACCCGTTCCTTGGCAAATATTCTCTTATTAAAGTATGCTCCGGTGTTATCAAATCCGATGACACTTTATTAAACGTAGAGAAAGGCGAAGAAGAACGTCTGAATAAATTATATGTACTTGAAGGATCCAAACCGATCGAGGTTCCGGAACTTCATGCCGGTGATATTGGTGCAATTGCCAAATTAAACAGCGTACAGACTGGTGACAGCCTTGCGACAAAAGCAAATCCGATTCTTTATCCGAAGGCACTCCTTTCCACACCATATACCTGCAAGAGATTTAAAGCAGTGAAGAAGGGTGATGAGGATAAGATTTCCCAGGCACTAGCGAAGATGATGAGCGAAGACAAGACACTTCGTGTAGTAAATGACAGTGCAAACCGTCAGAGCCTTATCTACGGTATCGGTGACCAGCATCTCGATATTGTTATGAATAAATTAAAAGAACGCTACAAAGTAGATGTTGAACTGAGCAAACCGAAGGTTCCGTTCCGTGAGACAATCCGTAAGAATGCAGATGTAGAAGGCAAACATAAGAAACAGTCCGGTGGACATGGACAGTATGGACATGTTAAGATGCGTTTCGAGCCATCAGGCGATCTGGAGACACCTTATGAATTTGAACAGGTTGTAGTTGGTGGTGCAGTTCCGAAGAACTACTTCCCGGCAGTTGAGAAAGGTCTTCAGGAATGCGTATTAAAAGGACCTCTGGCTGCATATCCTGTAGTTGGTGTGAAAGCTACCTTATATGATGGATCTTATCATCCGGTAGACTCCTCAGAAATGGCATTCAAGATGGCAACGATTCTTGCATTTAAGAAAGGCTTTATGGATGCATCACCTGTACTCTTAGAGCCAATTGTATCTATGAAAGTAACTGTTCCGGATAAATTTACCGGTGATGTTATGGGCGACCTGAACAAACGTCGTGGCCGTGTTCTTGGTATGACTCCTGATCATCAGGGCAATACCATTATTGAGGCAGATGTTCCACAGCTTGAGATTTATGGATATTCCACAGATCTTCGTTCTATGACAGGTGGAAGTGGAGAATTCTCCTATGAATTCGCACGCTACGAGCAGGCTCCGAACGATATCCAGGCAAAAGAAATCGAAGCAAGAGCAAGCAAAGTGGATAAATCTGAAGAATAATAAGAGGCTGGCGGTTACCGACAGAGAGGCAGCAGATAAATATATCAGCGCTATGAATTAGATGTAAGTATATAAGAAATAAAGAAGACAGGACATTTGACAGAAATGTGAGATGTCCTGTTTTTACTGTTCACTGGTAGTAACTATAAAATAGGTCCCATTTTTATCGTAAAAACAGCCAATACTGCGAAACGTTACATTGACAAACCGGCGCCATTGAATTAAAATGAATTTTTAGATATAGCAAAATGTTGGAGGAAGTATAGAGATGAAATACTTGTTTAAAAAGATCGAGCCTAAGTGGCAGGCAAAATGGGAAGAAGCCAAAGTCTTCGAAGCCAAAGATAACAGTGACAAACCTAAATTCTATGGTCTGGTAGAGTTCCCATATCCAAGCGGTGCCGGTATGCACGTAGGACATATCAAAGCATATTCCAGTCTGGAGGTTATTTCCAGAAAACGTCGTATGGAAGGCTATAATGTACTTTTCCCGATCGGATTTGATGCATTTGGTCTCCCGACAGAGAACTACGCGGTAAAGACTGGAACACATCCACGTATCATCACAGATGAGAACATCAAGAGATTCTCAAACCAGTTAAAGAAAGTTGGATTTTCTTTTGACTGGAACCGTGTGATCGATACAACAGATGAAGACTACTACAAATGGACACAGTGGATTTTCCTGAAAATGTTTGAAAAAGGTCTTGTATTCAGAGACAGAACACTGGTTAACTACTGCCCGCACTGTAAAGTAGTCCTTTCCAATGAAGACAGCCAGGGCGGTAAATGTGATATCTGCCACAGTGATGTTGTTCAGAAATCAAAAGATGTATGGTATTTAAGAATCACCCAGTATGCAGATAAGCTTCTGGAAGGTCTGAAAGATGTAGACTATCCGGATAATGTAAAACAGCAGCAGATCCACTGGATCGGCAAATCAAAAGGTGCTTTCGTTAACTTCGATGTTGACGGAATCGATGAGAAACTTGAAATCTATACAACCAGACCGGATACTCTGTTTGGTGTAACATTCATGGTAATCGCACCGGAACATCCGATCATTGACAAATATGCAGATAAAATCACAAACATGGATGAGATCACTGCATATCGTAATGAGTGTGCAAAGAAAACAGAGTTTGAGAGAACTCAGCTTGTAAAAGATAAAACAGGTGTGAGAATCCAGGGACTTGAGGGAATCAACCCGGTTAACGGTAAGAAAATCCCGATTTACATTGCTGACTACGTAATGATGGGATATGGTACAGGTGCTATCATGGCAGTACCTGCTCACGACCAGCGTGACTATGATTTTGCGAAGAAATTCGGCATCGACATTATCGAAGTTATCAAAGGCGGAGATATTTCCAAAGAAGCCTATACAGGCGACGGCGAAATGGTAAACTCCGATTTCCTGAACGGATATGCAAAGAAGAAAGATTCTATTGAGCGTATGTTGGAAGAGTTGGAGAAAAAAGGAATCGGTAAAGCCGGTGTTCAGTATAAGATGAAAGACTGGGCATTCAACCGCCAGAGATACTGGGGTGAGCCAATCCCGCTTATTCACTGCCCGAACTGCGGTGTTGTGGCAGTTCCGGAGAACGAACTTCCGCTGCGTCTGCCGGATGTCAAGGACTTCGAGCCGGGTGAAGACGGACAGTCCCCGCTTGCAAAGATTGATTCTTTCGTAAACTGCACATGCCCGAAATGCGGTGCTGCAGCGAAACGTGAGACAGATACCATGCCTCAGTGGGCAGGATCTTCCTGGTATTTCTTAAGATACACAGATCCGCACAATGCAAATGCACTGGCTGATATGGACAAACTGAAATACTGGATGCCTGTTGACTGGTACAATGGTGGTATGGAGCATGTTACCAGACATATGATCTACTCCAGATTCTGGCATCATTTCCTGTATGATCTTGGCGTAGTAAATACACCGGAACCATATGCAAAACGTTCCATCCAGGGACTGATCCTCGGACCGGACGGAGATAAAATGAGTAAATCCAAGGGCAACGTAGTTGATCCGCTGGATATTGTAGAAGAATACGGTGCAGATACTCTTCGTACCTATGTACTGTTTATGGGTGACTATGGCGCAGCTACACCGTGGAGCGAGAACTCTGTAAAGGGCTGTAAGAAGTTCCTGGATCGTGTTGCAGGGCTGACAGATATCCTTTCTGAAGAATCCGTATCTGATGAACTGGAGATGAAACTCCACCGTACCATCAAAAAAGTTTCTTCTGATATCGAGAACCTGAAATTCAATACAGCGATCGCCAGCCTGATGACACTCATTAATGAGATCACAGCAGAAGGACACTTAAGCAAAGATGACCTTACCATCTTTATCAAACTGCTTAGCCCGTTCGCACCGCATATCTGCGAAGAAATCTGGGAATTCATCGGAGGAGAAGGCTTACTGGCAGTTTCCGAATGGCCGAAATACGATGAAGGCAAAACAATTGCCAAGACCGTTGAGATCGGTGTACAGGTAAACGGTAAAGTAAGAGGAACAATCGTAATCCCTAACGGATGTGAAAAAGAAAAAGCATTCGAGATTGCCAAAGCAGACGAGAGAATTGCTTCCTTCCTGGAAGGTAAGAACCTTATCAAAGAGATTTATGTACCGAACAAGATCGTAAACTTTGTTGCGAAATAATAGAAATAGTAAAAAGAGGACTGACAGAAATTTTTCTGAACAGTCCTCTTTTGAGTTTGACAGCTATATTAAGAGACCTTTAGACCTTTTCAGGCAACCGCCTGCTGATATGCCGGAATGTCAGTGTAAACACGATTCCCTTCACGATAGAAGAGATTGTAAGCGCCCACCATACACCATTTAATCCCATTCCCGCATGTGTCAGGATCAATGCCAGCGGGATTCGTGAGCCTGTCAGGATCACACTGATCGTACTGGATAATCTGGTGCGTCCAAGTCCTGATAATGCGCCCACTGTCATCAGCTCAATGGACATAAAGACTTCACTGAATCCGATAATGACCAGATAATTGACAGCAGTATCCAGAGCTTCTTTTTCGTGGAAAAATAACCTGGCAATTGGTTCCGGAAGAAAGACAAAAGCTGCAGTGACAAACAGGCCCCAAATTGTGAGAACGCGAAATGACAGACTGTAACCTTTACGGATACGGTCTTTTTTTCGTGCACCGTAGTTTTGGGCAATAAAAGCATTCAGTGCTGAAGCAAAACCATCAGCAGTATTCCAGGACACGGATTCAATCTGTCCGCCAACACGCTGCGTTGCAATAGCGGCAGCACCATAACCGGAAACCATACGGGTCAGAACCATGGAGATGAAACAGTAAATGCTTCCCTGTATAGCTGTGGGAAACCCGATCCTGAAGATGTGCTTATAATATTCTTTTGGAAAAACAGACAGCAGATTCAGATGCTGTAAAACATTTGGCTCCAGTCTGGAATGCCGGATACGCAGAACCATCACTACAAAAACCAGAATCTGTGAACTTACTGTTGCAATAGCGGCTCCGGCAACCTCCAGCCTCGGGAAAGGTCCGATGCCAAGGATCAGCAGCGGATCCAGGATCATATTTCCTGCAAGCCCGATAAAGTTTGCAAGCAGGGGAGTGCGGGAATCTCCCTGCGCAGTAGAGAGTCCTGTCAGCGTCAGATTCAGATAAGAAAAAAGAATCAGTCCACAGGTGATCAATGTATAAGATTTGGCAGCAGTATAAGTTTCTGCGTCGGTCAGATTAAAAAATCCCAGCAGAGGCTGTATGAAAATAACACAGACAGCAGCAAACAAAATGCCGGACAGTGCTGTGAGCTGCAGAGAACCGGCAGCATAGGAACGTGCCTGATCATAATCTTTGCGCCCGCATGCCTGAGCTGTATTTACCTGTCCCCCCATTCTTGACAGGGATGCAAGCCCCTGGGAGAGCCAGACATACATTCCGCCTACTCCCACGCCTGCAACCGCCTTTGCACCAAGCAGTCCGATCCATGCCATATCCATAATACTGTATGCTGTTCCCAGCATGGAAGAAATCATGATAGGCAGAGCCAGCTCTGCCAGAGTTTTCAGGATCGGACCGGAAGTCAGATCCACAGTTTTTGATTTACTCATTTGTAATAACCCTTCATATACTAATTATTATAATACTTTTGTAGTCCATTTACTGCAGTCCCATACCTGAGAAACCACATCGCGGTAAAACTCTGGTTCATGGCAGATCAGGAGAATGCTTCCCTTATATTCGATCAATGCCTGCTTCAAAGCTTCTTTTGCATCCACATCCAGATGATTGGTAGGCTCGTCCAGAAGCAGAATGTTCGTTTCTTTATTCACCAGCTTACACAGACGCACCTTCGCCTGTTCCCCGCCACTCAGTACACGTACCTGACTTTCAATATGCTTGGTAGTCAGACCGCATTTGGCGAGAGCAGACCGCACCTCATACTGAGTATAAGACGGAAACTCCGCCCAGATCTCATCAATACAGGTAGTCTTGTTATCACCCTTTACTTCCTGCTCAAAATATCCAATCTGAAGATTCTCCCCGAGTTCGCAGGAACCCTTCAGAGACGGGATCAACCCCAGAATACTCTTCAGTAAAGTTGTCTTACCGATACCGTTTGCACCAACCAGCGCAATCTTATTTCCTCTTTCCATAGAGAGAGTAACAGGTCTGGAAAGAGGTTCATTATAACCAATAACCAGATCCTTCGTCTCGAAAATATATTTCCCCGGAGTGCGTCCGTATTTAAAATGAAACTCAGGCTTCGGCTTCTCGGCAGCAAGCTCGATCACATCCATCTTATCCAGCTTCTTCTGTCTGGACATTGCCATGTTTCTTGTAGAAACCCTTGCCTTATTTCTTGCGACGAAATCCTTCAGTTCACTGATTTCCTGCTGCTGGCGTCTGTAAGCAGCCTCAAGCTGAGCCTTCTTCACCTCATACACTTCCTGGAAATGGTCATAATCCCCGACATAACGGTTCAGTTCCTGATTCTCCATATGATAAACCAGATTGATAACAGAATTCAGAAACGGAATATCGTGGGAGATAAGGATAAATGCATTCTCATAATCCTGCAGATAACGCTTCAGCCATTCGATATGTTCCTCATCCAGATAGTTGGTAGGCTCGTCCAGAAGCAGGATATCCGGCTTCTCCAGAAGCAGCTTGCCAAGCAGAACCTTGGTTCTCTGACCACCACTCAGGTCTGTAACATCACGTTCCAGTCCGATATCCAGAAGTCCCAGGGCTCTGGCAACTTCCTCCACCTTCGCATCGATCACATAGAAATCATGCATGGTAAGGGTATCCTGAATAGTTCCCAGCTCCTCCATCAGAGTATCCATCTCCTCAGGAGAAGCAGTGCCAAGAGAGTCACAGATCCCATTCATTCTTTCCTCCATCTCAAAGAGATAAGAGAACGCAGATTTCAGCACGTCACGGATGGACATACCCTGAGAAAGGACAGAATGCTGGTCTAGATAGCCGACACGTACATTCTTTGCCCATTCAATCTTACCCTCATCCGGCATCAGCTTTCCGGTTACAATATTAAAGAAAGTAGATTTACCTTCCCCGTTGGCACCAACCAGTCCAATATGCTCGCCCTTTAACAGGCGGAAAGACACATCATTAAAAATCGCCCTGTCTCCGAAACCATGTGTCAGATGTTCAACATTCAAAATACTCATAAAAAGAAATTCTCCTTAATTATTGTTATATAATGTCAGGGTCAAAAGGTATTCCACCCCTGACCTGATATCCACGAATTACTTACTCCGCTGCAAAGCAGCTCCCGCAATTCTTTTAATATTTGTAACTATACAACAGTATGATCAGACTTCCCTGACTCCTTTTAATGACGGCTCAGCCATCAGCGAATAATTTGTATAATAAACCACAAATCCGGGCTTTGCCCCTGCAGGCTTTTTCACCTGCTTCTTCTGGATATAATCAATCTCCACCTTAGGAGCAGTACGTCCTTTGGAATAATAAGCAGCAAGCTGTCCCGCAATCTCAAAGATATGATCCGGCAGTTCGCCGTCCTTAGACTTCACAACCACATGCGAACCGGCCATCTTCTTGGCATGAAACCACCAGTCATTCCCTGTGGCAAACTTAAAGGTAAGCTCATCATTCTGGAAATTATTTTTTCCCACATAAATATCATACCCATCCTCAGTCACATAATGGAACGGCTTAGACTTACTCTGCGCCTTCTGCCCCTTCCTGCGGTCATAATGCTTCTTAATATACCCATACTCCATCAGCTCTTCCTTGATCTGTGCCAGATCACTCTCAGCCAGAGCAATATCCAGAGCATTGGAAACAGACTCCAGATGCTCAATCTCACTTCTCGTATCTGCAATCTGCTCAGTCAGAGCCTCCTCCGTACGCTTCAGCTTTCCATACTTGTCAAAATACTTTTTGGAATTCTCAGCCGGAGTCATAGTAGGATCAAGAGGAATGGTAATCTCCTCATTGGTATAATAATTCAGAGCCTTAAACGACTTACATCCATCCTCCAGCCCATACCCGTAAGTATTGATCAGCTCCCCGTAAACCTTATACTTCTCTTTCTTCGCGGTATCCTTCATCTGCTTCTCCTGCAGACTCAGCTTCTTACGGTTACGCTCCAGCGCAGTCTGCACGATTCTCCTCAGATCCGAAGACTTCTGATGGATACGCGTCAGCGTATTCTTCGTCGCATAATAAGTCTCCAGCATCTGTGAAACACTGTCAAACTCCACAGAATGATACTCCGGTCCATACTGCTGGAACGCAAACACACCATACTCCACAGGTTCTTCCCCTCGGTAAACAATATTCGGAGAAAAATCCCCCTCCACAACCTGATCCATCAGCCTGCGGAACGTATGATACAAATGCACCCTCGCCGCCTCATCCAGAGACTGCGCTGCATCACTCCCGTCGATCGAAGCCCTGAAACAGATCTCCTCCGCAACAACCGGACTGATTCCAGTAAGAGAAGAGTAAACAGCCCTGGAAACATTACATGGCTTCCTGCACACAACATCACAGAACTCCTCCTCACTCACAGTCAGCGGATTCAGCTTATCCTGCGTCTTCGGAATAAAATACTCCCTTCCCGGAAGCACCTCACGCACAGAACTCATATGAGAAGAAACATGCTTGATACTATCCAGGATCATTCCCTTATCATCACAGAAAATAATATTACTGTGCTTGCCCATCAGCTCCATGATAAGAACCTTCTTACAGGGATCCCCCAGCTCATTCAGATGCTCCAGCTCAAACATCACCACACGCTCCATCCCCGGCTGCCTGATATCCGAAACCCTCGCACTTCCAATATGCTTACGCAGCAGCATACAGAAATTAGGCGCAGTCATAGGACTGGGCTTATTCTTGGAAGTAAAATAAATCAGCGGAAGAGAAGCACTGGCCGAAAGCAGCAGCCTGCACTGCCCATTCGCCCCTTCCCCGTAATCAAAAGCTCATCCGCCTCCGGCTGAGCAATCTTATTAAACCGTCCTCCATCCAAATTCAAATGCAGCTCCTTCACCATAGCCGCAATCGTAATCCCATCAAAAGCCATATAAAAACACTCCTTTTTAAATAATACTCACAATAATCAAAATCTCAGTCCCCAATATGACTGATAACAATTTTATAATTGACAGGTAATACATAAAATCTAAACATCACCTACGTCAGAAAGGCGAAGCCCTTTCTGACAAACAAACTCTAATATAACAGGCCTTTCTGAAAGCCTTCCAATTAAATATACCATATACCTCCCACAGCCAGTCACCAGCAGGAGAAAATAAATAGTTCCGGGCGCATTTGCAGGGGTTGTAGTAACTCTTAGGCTTCGGGAATCTGCGTTATGAAAAAAACAGCAACCTGTCTGAGCGAAGCGAGTTTTGCTGTTTTTTTCATGCCTTTAGCAGATTTCCGAAGCCTTAGAGTTGACTAAACCCCGAAACCGCGCCCGGAACTATTTATTTTCTCCTGCGTCCCACCTGCGTCCCACCTGCGGCGTCCCTTCTGCTAGTATACCACACATTTCCTACCGCCATCAACGAAAAAATGTTTGACTCCCATTCTATAATGAACTATAATAAATCTGTATGTAAACCAGAACAGGCACACATACCCCGACACTAATAGACAGACAAAGAGAGAAAAACTATGATAAAAAGCATGACAGGTTTCGGCCGGGCAGAAGTCGTGACCAAAGAAAGAAAAATAACAATCGAACTAAAATCTGTCAACCACAGATACCTGGACCTCAGCATCAAAATGCCCAGAAAACTCAACTTCCTGGAAGGCGCAGTCAGAAACCTGATGAAAACCTACATCCAGAGAGGCAAAGTTGATGTATACATCACATACGAAGACTACACCCTGGACAACGGAGCTCTCAAATACAACAGAGAACTCGCATCCGAATACATCACCTGTCTTAAACAGATGCAGCAGGACTTTGACCTTGACTACGATATCAAAGTCAGCACCCTGTCACGCTATCCGGAGGTACTTGTCATGGAAGAACAGTCTGTTGATGAGGAAGCACTCTGGGAATCTCTGGAACCGCCCCTTCGCGAGGCATGTGAGAAATTTGTCCAGACAAGGATACTGGAAGGCAGAAATCTTGAGAAAGACCTTATCGGAAAACTGGACAGCCTTGAAGAAAAAGTATTACGTGTAGAAGCCCGCTCTCCGGAAGTAGTCAATGCCTACAGGACCAAACTGGAAGCAAAAGTTTCCGAGCTGCTGGAAGACACACAGATCGACGACAACCGCATCGCAGCAGAAGTCATCCTGTTTTCAGACAAAATCTGCAATGATGAGGAAACCGTCCGCCTTCACAGCCACATCAGGAACATGAAAAAGATGCTTACAACAGAGAAAGAAGGCATCGGACGCAAACTGGACTTCATGGCACAGGAAATGAACAGAGAAGCAAACACGATTTTATCCAAATCAAGTGATCTGGAGATCTCCAACATTGCCATTGATCTGAAAACAGAGATCGAGAAAGTCAGAGAACAGATCCAGAACGTAGAATAGAGGAAGAAAACGTGGCAAGACTTATTAATATCGGTTTTGGAAATGTAGTCAATTCACAGAAAATCGTGGCAGTGGTAAGCCCGGATGCGGCACCTGTAAAAAGAATGGTGCAGAGCATAAAGGGAACCCGGTCACTGATTGATGCAACTCAGGGGCGAAAGACAAAAGCAGTGATCGTCACAAGCGACGATTATCTGGTGCTCAGCGCACTTCAGCCTGAGACCATTGCCCGGAGATTTGCAGAAATATATGAAAACGAGGATAAGGGAGAGACCCATGAATAAAGGAATTTTAGTAGTGGTTTCCGGATTTTCCGGTGCAGGAAAAGGCACAGTAATGAAACGCCTCATGGAGAAATATGATGATTATGCATTATCTGTCTCCGCAACAACCAGAAAACCCCGTCCCGGTGAAGAGGACGGCAGAGAATATTTCTTCCGTACAAGGGATGAATTTGAGAAGCTGATCGAAGAGGATGCATTGCTTGAATATGCCCAGTATGTGGAAAATTATTACGGTACCCCACGCTCTTATGTAGAGGAGCAGCTTCAGGCAGGCAGAAATGTAATCCTTGAGATCGAAATCCAGGGCGCAATGAAGATCAAAGAGAAAATACCGGAAGCACTTCTGGTGTTTGTAACTCCGCCGACTGTGGAGGAACTGGAACGCCGTCTCACAGGCAGAGGAACAGAAACCGCACAGGTGATCGCAGACAGACTTGCAAGAGCCAGTGAAGAGGCAGAAGGTATGGGACAATATGACTATATTCTTGTCAACGATACTGTAGAGGAATGCGTAGACCATCTTCATCAGATTATTGTGAGTGAACATTCCAGAGTATCCAGAAATGCAGAATTTATCGCAGATATCCAGAAACAGACAAAAGCATTTCAGAAATGATAAACATGCGGCCCAGACCGCTTAAAAGAAAGGAGAAAATACATGATACATCCGTCTTATACAGAATTAATCGAAGCAATCAATACAAACAGTGAGGACGACGATACAACAATGTCCCTTAACAGCCGTTATTCCCTTGTACTTGCTGCAAGTAAACGTGCGCGTCAGATCATTGCAGGTTCCAAACCAATGGTAGAGGGTGCGGCAGGCAAGAAACCTCTCTCAGTTGCGATCGACGAGCTCTACAAAGGAAAAGTAAAGATCCTTGCTCCGGAAGAAGAGGATGAAGAAGGAACAGAACAGACAGCTGAGGCACAGACAGAAGAATCAGCACAGGCTTCTGAAATCACAGAGACTGCTGAAACAGCAGAAGAAACAACTGCAGAAACAACTGCAGAAACAACTGAAGAGTAAGAACTGATGGTAACACAATAGATAAACAAAAGGATGTGTCTGAGAATTACAGAGGTATATTTTCAGGCACATTCTTATAGGAGAATTTATGAAATTATTATTCGTATCATTAGGCTGTGACAAGAACCTTGTAGATTCCGAAGAAATGCTTGGACTTCTTACAGGTAACGGGTTCGAGATCGTAGATGATGAAACTGAAGCAGAGGCCATTGTGGTGAACACCTGCTGCTTCATCAATGACGCAAAGGAAGAGAGCGTCAACACCATCCTTGAGATGGCAGAATACAAGAAAACCGGGAGCTGTAAAGTCCTGGTTGTCACAGGATGTATGGCACAGCGTTATAAGAATGAGATCATTGAGGAAGTACCGGAAGTAGATGCAGTACTTGGCACAACTTCCTACGGAGACATCCTTAAGGCAATCCGTGAAGCAATGGAAGGAAAACATTTCCAGGAATTTAAAGATATTGATTATCTTCCGGAAAAGCTTGGCAAACGTGTTCTCACAACAGGCGGACATTTCGGATACCTCAAGATAGCAGAAGGCTGTGATAAACACTGCACCTACTGTATCATCCCGAAACTTCGCGGTAAATTCCGAAGCGTTCCGATGGAACGTCTGGTAACACAGGCAAAGGAGATGGCAGAGGAAGGCGTAAAAGAGCTGATCCTTGTCGCACAGGAGACAACCGTATATGGAACTGATATATATGGAAAGAAATCTCTTCATATCCTCCTGAAAGAGTTATGCAAGATCAAAGGAATCCGCTGGATCCGCGTGCTTTACTGCTATCCGGAGGAAATTTACGATGAACTGATCCAGACCATGAAAGAGGAGAAGAAGATCTGCCATTATCTGGATCTTCCGATCCAGCATGCAAGTGACCGTATCTTAAAGAGAATGGGAAGAAGGACAACACAGGCAGAGCTGGTGGAGATTGTAAATAAGCTTCGTCGGGAGATTCCTGACATCGTGCTCCGTACCACTCTGATCTCCGGATTCCCAGGGGAAACACAGGAAGACCACGAAGAGCTGATGAGCTTTGTGGATGAGATGGAATTTGACAGACTGGGAGTATTTACTTACTCACCGGAAGAAGATACACCTGCAGCAACGATGCCTGATCAGGTTGCGGAAGAAGTCAAAGAGGCCAGACGTGACGAGATCATGGAGCTTCAGCAGGAGATTTCCTATGATAAGGGAACTGACCGTATCGGACAGGAACTTCTCGTGATGATCGAGGGAAAAGTTGCAGATGAGAGCGCATACATTGGCAGAACTTACGGAGATGCACCAAAGGTCGACGGTTATATTTTTGTGCAGACAGGAGAACTCCTGATGACAGGAGATTTTGCAAAGGTACGTGTGACCGGTGCACTGGAATATGATTTGATAGGAGAGTTGGCAGATGAATACACCGAATAAACTTACAGTAGCCAGAATGATCCTGGTTCCGTTTCTTGTACTGTTTATGCTTACAGACCTGGGCGGTGAGGCAAACCGCTATATAGCACTTGCTATTTTTGTTGTTGCAAGTGTGACCGACTGGTTTGACGGAAAGCTTGCCAGAAAATACAATCTGGTGACAAACTTTGGTAAATTCATGGATCCTCTTGCAGACAAGCTTCTTGTATGTTCTGCAATGATCTGCTTTATTGAACTGGAAAAACTTCCGGCATGGTTTGTTATCATTATTATAGGAAGAGAATTTATTATCAGCGGATTCCGTCTGATCGCAGCCGAGAACGGTGTTGTGATCGCGGCAAACTACTGGGGCAAATTCAAGACGGTTTCCCAGATGATCATGATCATTTTACTGCTGATCGATCTGGGCGGAGTGTTTGATATTCTGGAACAGATATTTATCTGGCTTTCTCTGGCACTTACCGTTATTTCCCTGATCACATATATCTGGCAGAACAGGAGTGTTCTGTCCATGCAGGATTAGAAAGAAGGCTTTAATATGGCTTCAGAAAAGGAAGCATCAGAAGAATCAGCATTAGAGAAAACAGCATTAGAGAAAACAGCATTAGAAGAAACAGTTGTAGGACTCCTGAAAAAAAAGAAAATGACACTGTCTCTTGCCGAGTCCTGTACAGGCGGTGCGGTAGCAGCGGACATCGTAAATGTACCGGGAGCTTCGGAGGTATTTATGTGCGGCTATGTCACATATACAAACCGCGCCAAAAGAAAATGTCTTGGAGTAAAGAAGAGCACACTGAAGAAAGAAGGTGCTGTCTCAGCCAAATGTGCCGGACAGATGGCAAAAGGCGGGGCAAAAGCAGCCAAAACCGATGTCTGTCTCTCTGTGACAGGACTTGCAGGTCCGGGCGGTGGAACAGAGGAAACACCGGTGGGAACCGTATTTATGGGATGTTACTGTGCAGGAAAGACAACTGTGAGGGAATTTCACTTTGAGGGCGACAGAAAAAGTATCAGAGACCAGGCAGTTGACCAGGCACTGACATTTATCTGCGACAGGCTGCGCAAATATGACAGATAATAATTGGTGACAAGTTACATTACTGAACATAAGAGTACATTTCGAAAAGTTGATGAAATGTACTCTTTTTGTTATCATAGCAATTCATATTAACCGAATCAGGTAAGTTTTCTGCGGAGTCTGCGAAAAGCAATAAGCAGTGAGGGGGGACTTGGTCACCGCATCATTTTCATAAGGTTCACCACTTTATCAAGTTTTTGTGCCTCTGCGGGAGATTTTCCCATCTTCAGCACTTCAATGATCGCAGAAATCTCATCAGCATTAAATTTCAGACCACCTTTTTTTCCCTGAGCAGCTGCGCTCATCAGGAAAGGCAGCATCTCATTTGCACCCTTTGAACTTCCCTGGGAAGCCAGATTCTGAAGCATATCAAGCTTGGAACGGTCCATACCTGCAAGCTTCGGGTTGTTGCGCCAGTCATCATTCATGGGAATCCTCCTTCTCACCATCTGCAGGCTGATTCATGAGCTGCAGCATCTGAACCATAGCCATCATATTTACCATCTGATCTAATTTATCCCTGCTGGGACCATAACAGAAGCTGCGGATATCATTGACGATATCCACCGGATTCTGGGCCGGCATGCTCATGGCACACAGATCGCTGCCGGAACTTCTTTTGCTAAAAACAGAAACCGTATTGATAAATTCAACCGCTTTTTCATAGACTGAGAAAATCTGCTGTCCTTTTGGCGGAAGATAAGGAATGGCGGCTTTTATCATCTGTCCGCGGTCAGAACTGACCATCTGATCCAGTAAAGTCTGTGAAATCTGCTCTTCATTCATAATATCTGCTTCCATTTTATGTTTTTTATTAACAGAATATGACGGGGAGAAGGATTCTGACATATAATAAAGTAGAATTTAAGTAACTGTGAGACTGCTTTACTGCACGCTGTCTCAAATTTTATGGAATTGCTGCAGGTATCATGCGTTTGCAGTTGCAAAAAAAATGGAGAATCAGATATGGGATCAGAGTCAGAAGAAAAGAAAGAAATGCTTATTATAAATGGAAATGCTTTTTATGAGATAGATCTGGAGTGTGTGAAAAAGAAAAAACAATGTGCTCAGACAGTGCACCCGGAAAAGAAAACAGACAGGATCAATTTCCGGAATATGAAAGATAAGGATAATATCAGGCAGCATGAATAATAAGGACGAAATTATAATCCTGTAAAATATAAAGAGGCAGAGGGAAAGATCCCCCTGCCAACAGAAAATGATTGTCAGCAGCCACATCCACAGCCATTGTTTCCACATAACAGAAGCAGCACGATAATAATCCAGCAGTTGTCACCGTTGCCACATCCGCCGCAGCCATTGTTGCATCCACAGTTATTGTTTCCGCACAGGCACAGAAGGATGATGATCCAGAGGATATTACAGCAGGAATTATTTCCGCCTGAAAGACCCCATCCACTGTTACATCCACATCCGTTATTACATCCGCAGCCATTGTCGCATCCGCATCCGCTGTTATTAGCGCAGCCACATCCGCATCCTCCTCTGTCCTCACATCCGCAATTTGTAGCAGCTAAGTCGCTCATATTAAATCCTCCGTTTTTTTCTTTACAATCCTATCATATGTGGAACCGCAAAAAGTGTTACAGTTTCATCATTGTTCATTATGTTCACAGTAACCAATAACCAATAACCTTAAGTTCGATGCGAATTGTTGCTTTTCACAAGTTGACAATAATATATGAATCCGATATAATATACCACGTAACAAATCTGTAATGATTGAGAAAGAAATGCAACAATAACCCAATTAAAACGTAAAACAATACGTATAAAAAGAGAGGAAACGGAGAATAAGAATGAAGAAACATGGGAAACTATTGTTAAAGTATCTGCTCCTTTTTGTGATGACCGTTTTTGTAATGGGCTGTTTTAGTGTATCCGCGGCAACAAAAACAGGATTTGTCACTCAGAAAGGGAAAACCTATTACATAAACAAAGACGGTTCCAAACAGAAAGGCTGGCTGGAACTTAAGGGTAAGAAATATTACTTTGATAAGAAAACAGGAGTTCAGGTAAAAGGCTGGGTAAAAGACTCCAGCGGACAGGCGATCCGATACTTTACCAGAGGAGCCGGATATATGGTGACAGGATTTATCACTGATTCCAATGGAAATACCCGTCATTTTGATGAGACAACAGGCCTGATGACAAGAGGCTGGCTCACAGATACAGATGAATATAAATATTATTTTTACAGCGGTTCCGGCGTTATGGCCAAAGGCTGGGTGGAGAACAAAAAAGAACAGAAACGCTATTTCAGTCAGGCCAATGGACATATGTGTACAGGCTGGGTGAAGAGCAGTGCCGGAAATTACAGATACTTTAAGCCGTCAAATGGAATAATGTATACAGGTCTGGAGAAAATTGACTCAGACTATTACTATTTTTCAAAATCAACCGGTGTCCGTTATCAGAAAGGTTTCGGAACCGTAGGAAGTAAGAAATATTATTTCAACCCTTCAGATGGTAAGGCGAAGACAGGCTGGCTTGAGCTTGATGGAAAGAAATATTACTTTGATACATCAGGAGTGATGCTGGCAAATACCATCGCTTCCATTGACGGAACTACATACAGGTTTGATTCTGACGGTGCTGCAACAAAGACTTCCGGTAATGATTACACAGTAGAGGGCAAATTTGTCAAGGTCTTTGATGCGAAGAATAATAAATACTACTATATGGAAGAAGAGTTCCTGGAACATCCGGGAATTGCAGACGGAAAGGTGTCAGATCTGGATCTTCTGGCAGCAGTGTGTGATGCAGAAGCAGGAGATCAGGGAGTTGTGGGAATGGAGGCAGTTGCGCTTTGCGTATTAAACTGTACCATTGACCAGTATAAAGAATTTCCGTCACAGATCCGTTATGTGGTATATCAGGGAAAACCTACCCAGTATGCGGTTGTCACAGACGGAGCACTTCTTAAAAGACTGAAAGGCCAGTTTGAGGACAGGACCAATGCCTATGCGGCAGCAAAGGCAGCCATGGAAGTGTTCAGTAACTATGTAAATCATGGTACAAAGAGAACACTCCCGGGATTTAAGACAAAGGATTTCAATTACAAATTCTTTATGACTCCGGCAGCATTTAAGGCACAGAACCTTAATTTCAGCAAACTGGAGTATGAACAGTACAAAGGACATGTATTCTTTGTGGACTGGATTTCAGGGTGAGCACATTAACGCTTTAAGTTGGTGAAATATGAAGAGGATTGTTATAAATTCCTTGACAAATAAATTTTGTATTTGTATACTTGCAGATATATGATATAAAAAAGCACAGATGGGAAAGAGTAACATAGGGAAAACAGACAGAGAGCTGCCGGCAGGTGAGAGGCGCGTGGGGAACTTATGTGAATACCTCCCGGAGCTCTGCACCGAACACCTCAGAGATATTGTAAGGTAAGTAGGCTGCAGCGGAGTGGCATCCGTTAACATGCTTAAGTAACAGAGAGAACCGTTGTTTATCATAACAAGGGCATGGCTTGTTACTTATTGAGGCAGAGAATGCGAGTTTTCTGCGAATTTAGGTGGTATCGCGGGACCCGGTTCTCGTCCTAAAGGGACAGGAACCGGGTTGTTTTATTTTATTACGAGGAGGAAACAAACAATGACAGTTTGGGACGAGCTGAAAGCCCGTGGTCTGATTGCCCAGGTAACAGACGAAGAAGAGATCAAAGAAATGGTAAATAATGGAAAAGCCACATTTTACATTGGCTTTGACCCTACCGCAGACAGCCTTCATGTGGGACACTTTATGGCACTCTGCCTGATGAAACGTCTGCAGATGGCAGGAAATAAACCTATCGCATTATTAGGCGGCGGAACCGGTATGATCGGTGACCCGTCCGGAAGATCTGATATGCGTCAGATGATGACGGTGGAGACAATCCAGCACAACATTGACTGCTTCAAGAAACAGATGGAGCGTTTTATCGACTTCTCAGACGGCAAGGCATTAATGGTAAACAATGCAGACTGGCTGATGAACTTAAATTATGTAGAGGTACTTCGTGATGTTGGACCACATTTCTCTGTAAACCGTATGCTCTCTCATGAGTGCTACAAACAGCGTATGGAACGTGGACTTACATTCCTTGAGTTCAACTATATGATCATGCAGAGCTACGACTTCTACATGCTTTATCAGAAATACGGCTGTACCATGCAGTTCGGCGGTGATGACCAGTGGGCAAATATGCTTGGCGGTACAGAGCTGATCCGCCGTAAACTTGGCAAAGATGCCTATGCCATGACCATCACACTTCTTCTGAACTCCGAAGGCAAGAAGATGGGTAAAACACAGTCCGGTGCTGTATGGCTTGATTCGGAGAAGACTTCTCCTTTTGATTTCTACCAGTACTGGAGAAACGTGGATGATGCAGATGTTATCAAATGTATGCGTCTCCTCACATTCCTTCCCTTAGAAGAGATTGATGAGATGGCGAAATGGGAAGGAAGCCAGTTAAACAAAGCAAAAGAAATCCTTGCATACGAGCTGACAAATCTGGTTCATGGCGAAGAGGAAGCAAAGAAAGCACAGGAAGGCGCAAGAGCACTTTTTGCAGGTGGCGCTGACACAGCACACATGCCGACAACTGAACTTGCAGACGAAGACTTCTCAGAAGAAGGAACAATCGACCTGATCTCCATGCTTGTAAAAGCAGGAATGGTTCCAACACGTTCCGAGGGACGCCGTGCTATTGAACAGGGCGGTGTTTCCATTGACGGTGAGAAGATCACAGATGTGAAATACACAGTTGCCAAAGATGCACTTACAGGTGAAGGCGTAGTGCTGAAAAAAAGGCAAAAAAGAAATTCAACAAAGTTCTGGCAAAATAAAAAATTCATTATAGAAATATCGGCGGATACTGCTGAACCGGTGCCGCCGATTTCAGGAGGAAAAGATTATGAAGAAATACGGAGTAAACGAACTTCGTCAGATGTTTCTTGACTTCATGGAAAGCAAAGGACATCTGGTAATGAAAAGCTTTTCCCTGGTACCACAGGGAGATAAGAGCCTTCTGCTGATCAACGCAGGTATGGCTCCGCTGAAACCATATTTTACAGGTGCTGAAATCCCGCCGAGAACAAGAGTAAGTACCTGCCAGAAATGTATCCGTACAGGTGATATCGAGAATGTAGGTAAAACCGCACGCCATGGTACATTCTTTGAAATGCTTGGTAACTTCTCCTTTGGTGACTATTTTAAGACAGAAGCTATCCACTGGTCCTGGGAATTCCTCACAGAGGTAGTAGGACTGGCTGCAGACCGTCTTTATCCTTCCGTATATCTGGAAGATGATGAGGCATTTGACATCTGGAACAAAGAGATCGGAATCCCTGCTGACAGAATTTTCCGTTTTGGAAAAGAGGACAACTTCTGGGAGCATGGCGCAGGTCCCTGTGGTCCATGTTCAGAGATCTACTATGACCGCGGAGAGAAATACGGCTGTGGGAAACCTGGCTGTACAGTGGGATGTGACTGCGACCGTTACATGGAAGTATGGAACAACGTATTTACCCAGTTTGAGAACGATGGAAACGGAAATTATACAACACTGAAACAGAAGAACATTGATACAGGTATGGGTCTGGAACGTCTGGCAGTTATTGTACAGGATGTAGATTCTATCTTTGATATAGATACCATCTGCGCACTGCGTAACCTGGTATGTGAGATCTCTGGAAAAGAATACGAAAAGAACTATAACGATGACGTATCCATCCGTCTGATCACAGACCATATCCGTTCTGCAACATTTATGATCTCCGATGGTATCATGCCTACGAACGAAGGCCGTGGTTATGTACTTCGCCGTCTGATCCGTCGTGCAGCACGTCACGGACGTCTTCTTGGAATCGAAGGAACCTTCCTTGCCAAATTAAGTGAAGAAGTGATCAATGGTTCCAAAGCAGGATATCCGGAGTTGGAAGAGAAGAAGGAATTTATCTTTAAAGTTCTCACAAATGAAGAAAACCAGTTCAACAAGACCATTGACCAGGGTCTTCGTATTCTCGGAGAGATGGAAGATGAGATGAAAGCAGCAGGAGAGAAAACACTTTCCGGCGAAAATGCATTCAAATTATATGATACTTACGGATTCCCGATGGATCTTACAAAAGAGATCCTTGAGGAAAAAGGATATGATATCGACGAAGCAGGCTTCCAGAAATGTATGGAAGAGCAGAGAAACAAAGCCCGTTCTGCACGTGAAGTAACCAACTATATGGGCGCTGACGCAACTGTATATGATGATATCGATGTAAATGTTACAACAGAATTTGTAGGATACGACCATCTTACCTTTGATTCCAAAGTAACAGTCCTTACAACAGAGACAGAGATCGTAAACTCCCTGATGGAAGGTCAGAAAGGAACTGTCTTTACAGAGCAGACTCCATTCTACGCAACTATGGGTGGACAGGTCGGAGATACAGGTGTGATTGAAACTGCAAACGGTAAGTTCGTAGTAGAAGACACCATCAAGCTTCGCGGCGGTAAATTCGGACATGTAGGTCATATGGAATCCGGTATGATCTCCACAGACGAAACTGTTTCCCTGAAAGTGGATGAAGTTGCAAGAAGAGACACTGAGAAGAACCACAGTGCAACACATCTTCTTCAGAAAGCATTAAAGACAGTTCTTGGAAGTCATGTAGAACAGAAGGGTTCTCTGGTAACACCGGACAGACTTCGTTTCGACTTTGCTCATTTCCAGGCTATGACAGCTGATGAGATCGCACAGGTTAGAAGCGCTTGTTAATAAAGAAATCCAGGCTGGTCTTG